>Ga0172382_10000060_pt1 | contig 168780 bp, 134 predicted proteins | sample Leawel138RmetaG_FD_122245 | JGI IMG/M metagenome (GOLD analysis project Ga0172382, IMG submission 122245) | Leachate microbial communities from a municipal landfill in Southern Ontario, Canada - Leachate well 138R metaG | ecosystem: Engineered > Solid waste > Landfill > Unclassified | place... | reverse complement strand
TTTCACGCCGGCTAATCTGCTTTCGGTTTTCCCCTGTCCTCTCGCGGACCCCGGGCTCCCCCGGGATCCCGAACCTAGCTTTCACTTCAGTTCGTGAATTGACTTGGAAGCCCTTACACTTCCATTGCAACTTTCGTTGCCTGCGATTTGACCAACGACCAGAAACTGGTAATCGTCTATTCGCAATCCTTCCTTCTCTTCTCTCATATTTCTGTCAAAAACCTTGTTTCAGGCAGCGTTCCAAGGCCTGAGTCTCAGAGCGCTCGACCTTTATAACAGATTTCAAATATAAGTGTCAATAGTGATTCAACACTTTCATCTAAACTGTAATCAGAGGTTCAAGTGCTTTTTGTGAACTCTCCCCGGTGCTCTGCCTGAGCAACGTCACGGATACTACTCATTTTCATGATTTCCGTCTAGTGGCTTTTCAAAAAATTCTTAAAAATCTGCATTTTTTAGTCTATCTGGACATTTTTGAAAGGAACTTGCCCTTGATAATCGCTTGTATATAGGTACCGAAGGATGCAAGCGAAGCAAAAGCAGCTAGACCAAAGACAACGATCAATACTATTTCAAACGATGCGATGAACGAAGATGATGGTGCCCAATGGTCCAAAGCGATGAATAAAAACCCAACGATCGCACTAATTGCATACAGTACGGCCTTTGATTTTCCCCATATATTGGCAGGAACGGCCACTCCTTTGCCCATCATGAGCATCCGGACGAATACAATGGAAAACTCTCTCCACATGATAATGACAAATGCCCATACCGGCATGATTGAAGCATGTGAGAGGCACACAAAATATGTCAGGCGGCTGAATGTATCGGCAAACGGATCCATCACCTTGCCCAAATCAGTCACCATGTTCCATTTTCTTGCTATGATTCCATCGAGAAGGTCAGTAAGTTCCGTACATCCGAAAAGTATCAATGTCACGATGACTGAAAAGGTCTTCAGTTGCTCGCCTCCCCATTCAGGCAACATGAATGCAATGAACAACAATGGTGCCATCACCATTCGGGAAACAGTTAATTTGTTGGGCAAATTCATGCCATGCCTCCATCGATATACTTCGTTTTGAGGTAGTTGGCAAAATAGGAACTGTCCAAAGGTTTTCCGGTTACCTTTACCAACAGATCTTTAGGCTTATACACGGAGCCATATGTATACACATGTTCATTCAGCCATTCTTTTACCGATTGCATTTGTCCGGATGCAATCAACGCATCCACATCAATCTCTTTTGACATCGCATCGAATATCTGTGCTCCATAGAGGTTCCCGAGTGCATAGGTCGGAAAATAACCGAGTTCCCCCATGGACCAGTGGATATCTTGCAATACTCCCTCTCTGAAGTTCTTCGGACGAATACCAAGCAACTTAACCATCTTTTCATTCCATGCATCAGGAAGATCCTTGACAGCTAGCTGACCTGTTAGCAAAGCTCTCTCGAGTTCGAATCGCAAGATGATATGCATACCATAGGTTACTTCATCAGCATTTACCCGTATGAAAGACGGCTCAACTTTATTGATGCCTTTGAGAAACGAGTCAACATCGATTTGATTGAGCTGAGTGGGAAACAATGTTTTTAATTTTGGAAAAAAATGGATCCAGAAAGCCTTGCTCCTGCCGATGATATTCTCCCATAGACGGCTTTGGCTTTCATGGAATGCCAAAGAAGTCCCCCCGGCCAAGCTGGAACCACGAGTCACAGGGTTCGAAGAACCTTGCTCATACAAGGCGTGACCGCCTTCATGAATTGCTGTAAACATCGAGCTGGTCACATTCGGTTCGGTATAGCGGATTGTCAACCTAATATCATCCGCACCCAATTTAGTGGTAAACGGATGGGTGGATATTCCGATTACACCTCGATTGAAATCAAAACCTATCGTCTCAAGGATTTCTTTGTTGAATTGCTCCATCTTGTCTTGGGCATACTTTTGGTAGAGAAAAGCATCATCAGCTGCTCTTCGGTCTTTTAGTGCATCCAAAACAAAGAGAAGGTCCTTTTTCATCGCAGCGAAGAGCTGTGCGACTTCAGCTGTGGTAGTCCCGGGTTCAAATCGATCAATCAAAGGATCATATGGATCGTCGACATATCCGAACCTTCTTGATTTCTCACGCACCATCTCAACTATTCGTTCAAGTGTCGGTGCGTACTGTGAAAAATCATCCGCCTGTCTTGCTTCTGCCCAAATCCGGTGAGCTCTTCCCGTCAACTCAGCGAATTCACGCACGAATGACGCATCCAATTTTCTTTGTCTGTTCCACTCGGTAAAAAGAATCCGGACCAACGCACTACTGTGCTCGTCAAGCGAAGGATCTCCACTACCGTGCTCCTCGCTCGCACCCAAAGAAGTGAGCAACGAACCCATTTCATCCGAGGTAATCATTTCATGTAACCGGGTTTCTACCCAACCCATTTGGACGGCTCGCTCTTCAGCGCCGGCAGGAGGAACCGTTTCCTGATCCCATGAAAGCACAGCTGCGATATGGCTAATCATGTTCAACTCACTGTCAATCTCTCTTAATCTACTTAAAGCAGCATCATAACTCATGGCAAACACTCCTTTTCGTTCTGCGATTCATTACAATTGCTTCTTATCTTTTACTACTTCAAGCACGGAAGCAATAAAATCATTCACAGGCGCGCCGTTTTCTTGTTTCCCATTCCGATATCTGATAGAAACCGAATTCGACTGCATCTCACGCTCACCTAAGATAAGCATATAAGGAACCTTCATGTTCTGTGCATTTCGAATTTTTGCATTCATCCTGTCAGAACTATCATCAAGGTATGCTCTCAAGCCGTGTTTCTTCAGCTCGACTAGTACTTCTTGGGCGTAATCATTAAATATTTCGGAAACAGGAATCACACAGACTTGTTCCGGCGAGAGCCACGGAGGGAATGCACCGGCGTAATGTTCGAGCAAGACACCGAAAAATCGTTCTATCGATCCGAGAAGTGCACGGTGTACCATATAGATGCGCTTTTCAGCACCATCTTTATCAACAAACGTCATATTGAACCGTTCGGACATGTTAAAGTCAAATTGAATAGTGGAAAGCTGCCACTCCCTTCCAATCGCATCTTTGATCTTCAGATCTATTTTCGGACCATAGAATGCACCGCCACCCTCATCGATTTCATAGGCAAGGCCTTCTGATTCGAGGGCTTTCTTCAATGATTCGGTAGCAGCTGCCCATCGCTCAGGATCCCCGACACTCTTTTCGGGCTTGGTTGAAAGGTATGCATTGATATCTTCGAAACCGAATGATCTGAGCATATACAAGGAGAACCGTAGAACTTCTTCAATCTCAGATTCCATCTGATCAGGAGTACAGAAGATATGCGCATCGTCCTGAGTGAACCCCCTGACTCGCATCAACCCGTGTAACGCTCCCGCCTTTTCATATCGATACACAGTTCCCAATTCAGCCCAACGAAATGGTAATTCACGGTATGAATGCTTTGAATTACGGTACACCATGATATGGAACGGACAGTTCATCGGTTTGGTGTAATAGTCAGCTTTGTCCATCTCCATCGGAGAGTACATGCTCTCTTTATAGAAACCGAGGTGACCACTGGTCTCCCAGAGCCAAGACTTTCCCACATGGGGAGTGAATACCATCTCATAGCCATGCTTGTAATGTTCTTCCCTCCAGAAGTTCTCGATGGCCATGCGGATTCGTGCTCCTCGCGGATGCCAATATACCAAACCTGGCCCGGCCTCTTCATGAAGGCTAAAAAGATCAAGTTCTTTTCCGAGTTTCCGGTGATCACGTTTCTCGATATCTTCTAATTTTTGAAGGTACAAGCGTAAGTCTTTCGGATTCGTCCATGCCGTTGCATAGATCCTGGTCAGCATTGGGTTGGTTTCTTTTCCACGCCAATAGGCTCCTGCCGTATTGAGCAGTTTGAAAGCCTCGCCATTGAGTTCTTTTGTCGAAGCGACATGCGGTCCGCGACAGAGATCGGTGAACCCGCCTTGGTTATAGAGGGAGATTTCTTCTCCTTCCGGTATCGCATCGATCAATTCAAGCTTATAGACTTGATCTGCGAACATCGAGCGTGCTTCTTCTTTTGAAATAACTATTTTTTTAAACTCTTTATCTTCTTTAATGATGTGTTTCATCCGCTCGGTGATTTCATCCAAATCTTCCTGGGTCAGCGCCCTTGGCAGATCAAAATCGTAATAGAAGCCATTATCGATTGCCGGGCCGATGGCTATCTGGGCTGTCGGAAACATCTGGAGGACAGCCTCGGCCATCACATGAGACATGGAGTGGCGAACTTTCAATAATCGTTCATCTTGTTTTTGCGTATTCGACATAGTATTTTACTCCTTCACCATAGGTGATTTCTTACAACATACATATTCTTGTGACGGCAGGAAATAAAAAAACCTCCATGTTCTTGCCCTTCCCGACACCAATTGGTCTACTCGGTAAGGACGAGATCATGAAGGTCCATGTTCCCGCGGTTCCACCTTACTTCCTGCAGGAATACCTGCAAGCTCTTCATTGTCCCGTTCACGCAGGGAAAGCACGGTAACGCATACTGATTCCTTTCAGAACGTTCAGCGTACGGCTCGAAAGTGGTATTCACCGGGAACCGTCGGATGCCTCCCACCCAATCGATTCACATCGAAAGGACATCCTCTCACTGGCGGTTTGCACCGGCTACTCGTCTTCGTCATCGCCTTTTACACTATAGTGTTCAGGAATAGAAGGATTGTCAAGAAGCTAATTACGAATGGAAAGTTTTTTACCAATGCAAAGCTATGATTCGGGCAACTTCTTCTATGAACCGGGCATCTTCTTTCGAAAACCGACTTGTATGCGGACTATCGATATCGAGTACCCCCACAACTTCATCTGCAACGAAAATCGGAACTACCAATTCGCTTTTACTTGCCGTATCACATGTTATGTGGCCAGAAAATTTAGTGACATCCTCAACCAATTGCGTCTCTTTTGCGATACAACAACGACCACACACTCCTTTACCAACAGGAATACGGGTACACGCAGGATTCCCCCAAAAGGGGCCGAGTAGCAATAGATCTTCGCCATCGATGTTTGACCGTACATAAAAGCCGACCCAATTGATCCGGTCCAGATAACTAGCTAATAATGAGGCCGTATTGGCAAGTGTTGAAATTCGAACAAGCATATGTTGCTGACTCGGTTCAAGTAGCGCTGTAAGACTTTTTAGAAACAATTGATCGTCCGAAGTCCTGTCACCGCTTTTTTCTATTAACTTGACCATTATCTTACCTAAACCAATTCATTTTTGGCGCTTTGTCCGCAAGAAAGTAGTTGTTTGCATTTTGCAGAGAGCACCGCAAAACTAGTTGCCAGATCAGTCCGTTGGACAATCACATAAGCGGGAAGCTTCAAATCTTTAGGAGCAAAATTCCAGATCGCCTTGATACCGAAGCTGACCAAATCTTCTGCCAACTCCTGTGCTGTCGCTGCAGGGACAGCCATAACCGCAATATGTACCGAATGTTCATCGATATATTGTCGTAATTCTTTCATCGGCAGTACAGTGATTGTTCCGATCTTCATACCGATTTTTACAGGATCGTTATCAAACACCGCAATGATTCGTAATCCGTAACTTGCGAACCCTTCATACCTTGCCAAAGCTCCACCCAAATGGCCCGCACCTACAAGAATTGCATCAGTCGGTTGATCCCACCCGAGGTTTTGCATGATTGCATCTATTAACGGAGCAATTTCAAAGCCTACTTTTGGTTTTCCCTCTACCCCGGTACCTGCCATGTCTTTACGCACCTGTACGGCGGTCAGACCAAGATCCTCGGCTAAGGTGGTGGCGGAAATCCATGAAAAACCTTTCTCTTTATAATATTGCAATAACCGAAGATATGATGGGAATCGTTTGATGGTCGGTATTGAAATCATCATTTTCCTCCATTAGGGACAAGTGTTTTGACAGAATCGACTATCAGTCGCGGTCGATAGGCAAAGCGATTTGGAGTGGACATATCGGACACTCCGGATAGAACAAGCACTGTATCAATTGAGCTTTCTATTCCGCTTACGATATCGGTGTCCATACGATCTCCGATGATTGCCGTGTCCTCCCTTGTGCTATTAAGCCGTTTCAATGCTTGTCGCATCATCACCGGATTAGGTTTACCGACAAAATAGGGTTCTACGCCGGCGGTTCGGGCAATCGGTAAAATCAATGCCCCGGTCGCAGGTACGATGCCGTATTCGCTCGGACCTGTCAAGTCGGGATTTGTTCCAATGAGGCGCGCGCCTTTAGTCACTAAATTAGCTGCCTTGATCACCGTATCATAATTATAAGTCCTGGATTCACCGACGACAACATAATCCGGATTTATGTCATTCATAGTATAACCGGCCTCATACAATGCATTGATAAGCCCCGCTTCTCCAATTACATAGGCCGTTCCATGCGAAATTTGCGAATCAAGAAATCCGGCTGTGGCTAAGGCTGAAGTGTAAAAGTGCGATACATCCACTTCAAGCCCGAGTCGTCTCAATTTCAAATGCAATTCCATCTGGGATCGTTCACTTGAGTTCGTAAGGAAAAGATACTGTTTATGTTCACTTTGGAGCCATTCAACGAAATCAACTACACCTTCGAGCAATTTATTGCCATGATAGATGACTCCATCCATATCGCAAATGAAGGCCTTTTTATTTCTCATTATCTCCAATAACTGTTCCGAGGAACAATATCGTTCAACCTGGTTCATAACATTTCCCCTTTCAGTGCTTTATAGACTTCGTCGATATCTGATTGGGGAGTACTAGTCCCCGCGGTCAGGCCCACGATTGAATAACATCGCATCTGTTCGGTTACCTCTTCAGCTGATTCTACATGAAATGCGGGCAAGCCGTTGTCCTCAACAAGATGTACCAACGCGGTGGTATTCGCACTGTTTTTACCGCCAACGACGATGACCGCTTCTACTTGGCCGCACAGATCAATCAACGCTTTATTTCTTCTCAACGCACCGGCACACAAATGGTTTCCGATAATCATCGAATCGCCGAATTTTTGTTTCATTGCCTGAAGGATGTTCTTGTATTCAGAAGCGGGAAGCGTCGTTTGAGTCATCAGTACCCAACGACCGCCAATATGTGGCAAATTGTTTACATCTTGAGTATTCTGCACGACAAATGATGGAATGACAACGCCATCATTATCTTGGACACCGGAAAGAGCGGTGACTTCACTATGTCCAGCTATTCCGGCAATGACGATATGATCATCCTTATTGACATCCCTGATGATCTTTTGAGAATACTCCACGTTGCGGCATGTTCCATCTATTAATTCAAAACCAGCCTGAATAAAACGGTTTCTCAGCTCGTCGGTGATGCCGTGAGCTCTTACAAGAGCGACACCGGCTGGTGCATCTTCGGGTTGTTCAATGTGGCGCAATCCTAATTCTGATAGTTGCTTAACGACACGCTGATTATGTATGAACCATCCAATAGAATATGCCGGGATGTTTTTTTGTGATGCTTTCTTCAAACATTCATGTGCCAGATCGACGACTTGTCGGACCCCCACACAAAATCCCAATGTTTCAGAAAGAATGATCTCCACCAAAGCCTCCAAAAAAATTGCCGTCAGTGCAGTATATACTACCTGACGGCCATGTGGAACAACATAATCGAACACCGATTGCTTTAAGCCTACTTCTTTTCTTTCCGTTTTCCTTTCAGCTTGCGCTCGACTGTCGGAACAGAAAGGTCTTCGATAGGAGCTTCTTCTTCATCGTTCACAACTTCAAATTGAGCAACTTTTTCCCCGTTCGAAGCTTTTGATACCGGCAAACCCTTACGTTTGGTAGTCCAGAACAGTATCGCTGGTGCAAAGAAGTTACTTGAATAAGCACCTACTGCGACTCCGAAGGCCATTTCGATAGCAAACAACTGGATTGAGCCTGAGGCGAGAATTGCCAAAGGAAGCACAGCTAGCATGGTGGTTAACGATGAAAAAATTGTTCTGGATAACGATTGACTCACGCTTACATTGATCATCGATAACAAATCCATATCTTTAATAATCTTACGATTCTCACGGATTCGGTCGAAAATTACAATAACGTTGTTCAATGAATATCCGATAATCGTCAGCAACGCAGCAATGGTAGTACTTGAAACTTCAAGCTGGAATAAAATGATGAACGCAACCAAAGCCAAGATATCATGTATAAGGTTGATAATCGCTGCCAATGCATAACTGATCTTAAACCTGAACCATACATAGAGCAAAATCAATACTACGGTAACAACAGCAGCAATGATTGAACTGGTGACGAGAGTCGTAGAAAATTTTGGTCCTACGAAGTCAGTCTGGAGCACGACGATATTGCTATCCCCGAAAGCTGCTTTCAGCTTCTCGGATACCATCGCCGCAATCTCTTCCTGTCCTGCTCCCGTATCACTGCCCAAACGGACCTGGAATATCTGGCGATACTCTTCACCGACGATCTGTACCAATGAAGCTTCGGTCAACACTTCCCTGATTTCATTGATGGAGACATAATCATTTCTATCGGTATTGGCACCATTAAGCTTGAACGGAATTGTACTCAATGTCGCTGGTAAGCCAAATCCTGAAATAATGCTTGAAGAAGCAGCTTGCGGTGCCAAGGCGTTGGCTTGGACATTACTAACAGTATTTGAGATTGCCGAAGCAATATCCTGTACGGTCGGATAAGCGGATGTAGAAAATTCATGATACTTCACACCCGTCGTAGAGCTGCGGACTACGAGCGTTACATTTGATTCGACCACATCGAGGGTGACAGTTTCATCACCTGAATAGGTCAACTCAAGAACTGCCGGTGCAATCTGGAAACTTTGAGAAAAACCACTTTGAAAGTCGATTCCTAGATTGAATCCTCCGAATGCAACGAATCCAACGATTCCTGCAATAAGGAATGCCGCTGACAACGCTAGGGCAAGAAACCGGTATTTTGTTGTCTGGAATATGCGTTTAGCCATTATTTATCCCTCCTCCAGCTGATTTTCAGCCGAGGATGTTTGCCGGCAACTTTCGCGTCAAACATAAGCTTGACAACGAATAATGCACAGAACATCGAACTCACTATACCTACGGCCAAGGTGTTTGCAAACCCTTTTATCGCACCGGTTCCCAGTTGTGAAAGCACAAGAGCCGCGATTATTGTCGTCACATTGGCATCCATGATTGTCCAGAATGTTTTTGCAAAACCGGCTTTTACCGATGCCTGTGAAGTTTTGCCGACAGCAAGCTCTTCTTTAATTCGTTGGAAAATGATTACGTTTGCATCGACCGCCATACCAACGGAAAGGACCAACCCTGCGATACTCGTTAACGTAAGGGTAAGATTGAAAGCTGAAAGCACTGAAATCATGATAAAGATATTGAGCAACAAGGCAATGTCAGCGAACAGACCGCTGGAACTGTACAGAGCGATCATGAACAGGAACACGAGCATCAAGCCGATGATAATCGCCAGCAACCCTGCCTGTACGGTATCTTCACCCAACGAAGCCCCAACAGCCTGTTGGCTCACGACTGTCAACTCAATCGGCAATGCTGCCGTCTTCAATACGATTGACAAGTCGGCTGCTTCTTGAGTAGAAAAACCGGTGATTTGCACATCGCCACGAATAGCTTGGGTGATGGTAGCCATCGCCTTGACTTTCCCATCTTGGACCACAGCCATGAGTTCATTGATATTATCTGAGGTTAGCCTGTGGAAAATAACCGCTCCGGTAGCATCAAGCTGGAAATTGACTGTTGGCTGCCCGGTGACGGGATTCGTACTGGGAATAGCATCCGTGATGTGCATTCCATCCAATCCGATATCCTCATGAAGGACAACCACATCCTCAAGATCGTCCAAACCGTATGGGTCGTTCACATAGTATCCTGCAGCGATTCTTCCGGCGGGTAAGAAATCAGGTTGCTTTAATTGACCGGTACCGGTGAACTTTTCTCCCGGATTCTCAGCATAGTATGTTTTTAACTGAGTAGTTAATTCCTGATCAACCATCTGGAACGTAAGAGAACCCTTTCCCTTTAAGAATGAGTTGACTCGTTCAGGATCGGCAGCCCCCGGAATTTCAATCAACAGCTGATCACTTCCTTGGACACGGATATCGGGCTCGGTCACACCAAACTGGTCGATCCGTTCATTAAGAATCACCCTGTCTTCTTCAAGAAGCTCTTTGATCCTTTCGCCGGTAAGTTTGCTCCCTGTTCTCTCTTCATATGCCTGCGGATCCGCTTCAAGCAAAATACTCATACCACCGCGCAGATCAAGACCAAGTTGCAATACTTTAGTACTTAAGTTCTTTAAATCCAGAAGCTTTGTTCTTACAGAGCTTTCGAGTGCATCAAACAATGCCTGTTCTGAAGTAAAGCCAAGCATTAAAGACTTGACTGTCCATGTTCGGGGAACCGCGATTCCCAGTGTTTTGTAATTTTCCTTTGCAGTACTGACGAGAAATTCATACTGCTCCGGCACTTTGCTATCCGGATCACTTTTTACCAACGTTTTCAGTTGGTCCAACCCTTGTGAAGCCTGCCCTCTAGCATACTCCCTGATCTGGGTCTTGGAACCGGTAGCAAGATCTTTGGTCTCCTGGGGTACAAATGCATACCATTTGATGGTGGGATAAATAAAAATCCCACATATCACCATAACCAGAAGAACGATGAACAAACGCCCTCGTTTTTTCATGATTCTCTCCATGCCTCAGTGTGAGCTCAAACTGTTTCTTTCGTATCTTCAGTCGCCGGCTTTTCATCAACCACTACGGCATCTTCAACCGGTTCTTTTGCTTTTTCAGGAACCTTTTGCCCTTTCTTCTTGGCAGGGGCTTCGACTTTTTCGACTTTCTTCTCGACTTTTTCCTCTACGACAGAACTTTTCTCTTCCTTCGCAGGAGCTGAAGCATCGGCTTTTCTGTCAAGAATCTGAGCAATCGCACTTTTTGAGAATTCGATCCTCGTATTGTCATCGACTTTAACAACGACAGTTGATTCTTTCACAGAAACAATCGTTCCTCGAATACCGCCAATTGAAACGACTTTATCGCCTTTCTTCATTGAAGCAAGCATGCTTTTTGTTTCTTTCTCACGCTTCTTCTGCGGCCTGATAATCAGGAAATAGAAAATCAAAATGATCAGGCCGAAGGTGATGAACGTCATTGTCATCGATCCTGTCGAGCTTGCCGTTCCGCTTGCAGCGGTCCCTTGGGTTCCCAAGGTGGTCAGCAATGCATCCATACTATACAAACCTCTCTATTGGGTATCGAAATATACGCACCGCCTAACGTAGCACGTTACGGCGGCAGTAGTCAAGTTTGATCTCAGGCTGTAAGCAAGTGAAAATTGTCTTCACATACCTGCCGCTAATAATGAAATCCGCCTATCGGATTAGCCACATAATCTCATAGTTATTTTGTTAATAAATCCAACAAGTAAAAACAGAAAAATTTGGGACCGCCCGGAAGCGGTCCCAGTTGATCATTAATCGATCGCGAATAACTTACATCATGCCGCCCATGCCACCCATTCCACCGGCCCCGCCAGCAGGAACCGGAGGTTCCGGAGCAGGAATTTCAGTAATAGAACATTCTGTGGTCAGAATCAAAGAGGCAATCGAAGCAGCGTTCTGCAAGGCACTGCGAGTCACTTTGGCAGGATCAGTGATTCCTGCTTCAAACATATTCACCCATACCATCTTGGCCGCATCAAAGCCAACTTCAGGTTTTTCTGTCTTGGCTTTTTCAGAAATGATTGCACCGTCAAGACCAGCATTTTCCGCAATCTGACGAATAGGTTCTTCCAAGGCTCTACGTACGATCTTGTAACCGATAGCCTCTTCTTCGGGAAGATTTGAAAGGTTCTTGGATTCAAGAGCGCGAGCTGCTTGGATGAGAGCCACGCCGCCGCCGGCGATGACACCTTCTTCAATTGCCGCCCTGGTTGCCGAAAGAGCATCTTCAACTCTGTGTTTCTTCTCTTTCAGTTCAACTTCAGTTGCGGCGCCAACATTGATAACCGCCACGCCACCAGCCAGTTTGGCAAGACGTTCCTGCAGTTTCTCGCGATCATAATCGCTTGTCGTATCCTGGATTTGAACTTTGATTTGTGAAATCCTATCTTTAATATCTGACTGTTTTCCAGCACCGTTGATAATCGTAGTATTGTCTTTTTCGACTTTCACGGTCTTCGCCCTACCAAGTTGTGTCAAGTCAGTGTTTTCAAGCTTGAGCCCCAACTCTTCGGAAATTACCTGTCCGCCGGTAAGGATTGCGATATCTTCAAGCATTGCTTTGCGGCGATCGCCAAAACCAGGTGCCTTAACGGCAACAGCAGTCAAAGTTCCCCTGATAGTATTTACGATCAAGGTAGCCAAAGCTTCACCATCGACATCTTCTGCAATGATAAGAACCGGCTTGCCGGCTTGTGCGACTTTCTCAAGCACGGAAAGGAGATCTTTCATGTTGGAAATCTTCTTGTCATAGATAAGAATGTACGGGTCTTCAAGAATGGAAACCATGGTGTCACGGTTGGTTGCAAAATAAGGAGAAAGATATCCACGATCAAATTGCATACCTTCAACGAAATCAGTGGTCGTCTCAATCGTTTTGGATTCTTCTACCGTTATTACTCCGTCTTTGCCGACCTTCTCCATAGCATTGGCAATCTCGTCTCCGATTTCACGGTCATTGTTAGCGCTGATCGTGGCAACCTGGGCAAGTTCCTCTTTGTCTTTGATCATCTTTGCCTGGCGTTTCAACTCTTTGATGGTGTCTTCGACAGCTTTGTCGATTCCTCGGCGGATACCCATAGGATTCACGCCGGCAGCAACACTCTTCATGCCTTCTTTGGTAATTGAATAGGCAAGTACAGTTGCTGTAGTAGTTCCGTCACCAGCAACATCATTTGTCTTTGTCGCCACTTCCTTGAGTAGCTGTGCCCCCATATTCTCAAACGGGTCGTCCAACTCGATCTCACGAGCAACCGATACACCGTCTTTTGTTACAGTCGGAGCACCAAATTTTTTCTCAATGAGGACATTCCTGCCCTTTGGTCCAAGGGTCACCTTTACTGCGCGGGAGATCTTTTCCACGCCAACTACCAGAGACCTTCTGGCTTCTTCATTGAATTGCAATTGCTTTGCCATACTCTACCTCTCATTTAATATAATGGTATTCTTTACATGTAATAGTCTGCACGCAGACTTTGGGTAGCCGGGACACCTCAATCCCGTCACCGATATGTAACATACAAATAAAAAAACGGAACATCAACAGGAAAACAACTAAAATTTATCAAAACATACCACTTCATGCAAAAATCACAAAGAACTACTGTAGTTTCAAAGGAAATTTCGACACGTTCTCAGTATGGTCGATTCATCGTTCAGCTCACACATCACAGACGGAACAACAATAATAGTGTGGGAACACCACATCCATCGCCACAAACATTTTTTTATACACTTTCAGTTTCCTCGATATCTTAATCATTCGATGTCCCCTTTGGTATGTCGCAGTTCACATCACTAGCATTGTTGCCATAAAAGGACTTCCATACCAACCGATTCGTTGGAAAGCTTAAGCACTATTGCCAGGTGCGGGATTTGTTGGAATAACCGCATACTAGCTAATTGAAAACATCGCGGTGGATTTTTCTTCACCATCGTATATTGGAATGATCGTGCCTGCCACATCGCTGATGAAAGTACTTTGTTCACTCCTTTTTGCCAGGAAAAAGAAGATAGGCCGACAATTAATTCTTGGATTCGTGTTCGCAACCATCGGCGTAGTTCTGGTATATCCAACGGAATGTCCAAACTCCATCTATCATCAGAAGGAGATATCTTAACCCTGCTTCTTACTGTCGGACGGCCTTCTTATTTATACGAATCAGAACTGACAGGTACTCGATCATCACCCTAACGAGGAAAATATATTTATGGTATGTTGTTTACTTTACTATCGGTCATCCCAATGGGTTGTTCCATACACATACGAGATTTCAATTTCTCGACTTTCTCGCTCTTTTTTAATTCTAGGATCAGGAAACGGTACGGTGTGTTTCATGACATGGACTTATTCGGTCGAGCATCTTAGGGTATGAAAATCAAAGCCCGCTATATACATACCCCCGATTGTAGCTATAAACGTATCAGCGGTAGTATTGAAGGAACACGTCACGTGGATATCGTTTATTGGTTGCATATTCATCCTTGTTGTGTATGATTTTCAGAACAAAAAGAAAAACAATACCAAATTACCATTAATCCAGATGGATTATAATCCCCCTTAGATTATATAAATTATTAAATCACAACCAAATAAAACTATCTCGTCGCTTGCTGACAAAGCTATGGAGTCGCTTGCCGATTAGCACACTCCATGGTATTATCGCTCTATGAAAAATAAAACAATACCAATTATTCGTCTAACAAGTGTTATCATATTTCTGATAATCGCAACCGGTTTCACACAACTTTCAGCTGCCGGTGAAGGTGAACAACAATCCTTCAAATCCTTCGTTACCTACGATTTGGCGGGGAATACGGTAAACCAAGAAATTTTTGCCGCAAACACCGTCACCTTAGTCAATGTATGGGCAACCTTCTGTCCCCCCTGTTTACAGGAAATGCCCGGGCTAGGTGAATTATCGAGAGAATTCAGCGATAAAGGCGTAGGAATTGTCGGTATAGTAACCGACGTTTACCCGAATCAAGCAGGGCAATTGATAAATGTGGACAAGGCTCTTCAGATTGTGAACCAAACACAGGCTGATTACCCGCATCTGTTACTTTCAGAGGATCTGATGAAAACCCGTCTCGGGAATGTCCAGGCAGTCCCGGAAACTTTTTTTGTTGATAGTAATGGCAATGTCGTAGGAAAAACCCACGTTGGTGCCAGGAGTAAAACCGCATGGAAACTTCTCGTCGAACAAACGCTAAAAGCAGTGCAAAAATAGCCATAATCTTACTCATCCTTGGAGGACTTCTCATAACTGTTGGCATTTTCTTTAAAGAAATGACCATTGTTCTCCAAAAAGCAACGCTGATTTGTCTGGAGTGTATCGGCCTTGGCTAAGCTGTTGGGAAAATCATTATCTTGGATTCGTTTACGAGTCCAAATAATATGGGCACTGTTGTCCAACGCCTATATAGTAGGATTCCTTAACGGTAAGATTTACCAAGGGAATTTGAAATCCGTATGTGTACCTGGATTAAACTGCTATGCTTGTCCAGGTGCGTTAGGTTCTTGTCCGATCGGATCGTTACAAGCAGTCTTCAATTCTAGTTCACACACTGTTTCCACATATGTTGCGGGAACTGTTATTTCATTTGGAGCGATATTCGGAAGATTTAACTGCGGGTGGTTATGCCCTTTCGGTTTATTACAGGATCTTTTGTACGCAATCCCCTTGCCAAAGAAGGTTAAAAAAATTCGAGTGGTATCAGGCGAACGAATTCTCAGGACTCTTCGTTATGTGATATTGGTCCTGCTGGTCATTATATTGCCGATGATGATTACGGACACTTTCGGTCAAGGATCCCCATGGTTCTGCAAATGGGTCTGTCCATCAGGAACTCTTTCAGGGTTGTTACTTTTATTGGGAAACCCAACATTACGTGGTGCGCTAGGATGGTTATTTGCATGGAAAAATGTGATTTTAATAACAATTGTACTTCTATCATTACTAATATGGCGTCCGTTTTGTCGCTATATTTGTCCTTTGGGAGCCATATACGGGCTTTTTAATCCGGTTGCTCTCTATCGGTTCAAAATTGATACGGGTGCTTGTACGAAATGCACTATTTGCCAAAAGACTTGCAAGATGGATATCCCGGTGTATAACACACCGAACAGTCCTGATTGCGTACGCTGCGGTGCTTGCATACAAGCTTGCCCACATCATGCGATCTTACACGGTAAAGAAGTATTTACCAACCGAGACGTTGTAGAAAACGCATGATATTGTCTACGGTCAGTTCCAAATCTTTTGGAGCCCTTTTCATGACTTGCTTAAAGTCCTTGGCTACACGATTAATGCTAAACACCGCGGAGAGCCCTAACTGATACGCTTGGTCGATATCGTCTCCGATATCTCCGACAACGGCAATCAAAGGAACATCGGCTTTCTTTGTTCGTTTTGCAATACCTATGACAACCTTTCCCCTGAGGCTCGATGTGTCAAGTTTTCCCTCTCCGGTAAACACCATATCGGTATTTTCCAACAACACATCAAAAGAGACCGTATCAAGGACTACTTCGATACCCATTTTAAGCGATGAATTGAAAAAGGCTACCATTGCAGAGCCCATACCTCCTGCGGCCCCGGCTCCCGGGATATCGGACACGTCAAGGTGCAGTTGTTCTTTGATCGTCTCACTCAACACCTTCAATTGCTTATCAAGCAACTCGACCATCTGCTCATCGGCACCTTTTTGCGGGCCGAACACATAGGCAGCGCCATGTTCTCCATATAAAGGATTGTCAATATCACACATCGTGATAATTTCAACATCATCCAGAATGTTAATTTTCCCACTGGTATCGATCCGGCGGATATCACTTAAAGTTCTACCCGTTGGAATGAATTCTTTATCTTTACTGTCGAAAAATCGAATGCCAACCGCGGCAGCGGCTCCCACGCCACCGTCATTGGTAGCACTTCCACCAAGACCGACAATTATTCTTTTACTCCCATTCGAAGCCGCATGGGCAATCAACTGCCCGACTCCATATGTTGTCGCAAGATCCGGACGCTTGTGATCGCCTACTAAAGGCAATCCCGCACACGCTGCCATCTCAACTATTGCCGTGGTGTCATTAATCACACCATACGATGCGCGCATCGGTTCAAAGAAAGGCCCACAAACTTCTGCTTCTACTTTTCGACCGCCCAAAGCAGTTAAGAATGCGTCGACACTTCCCTCCCCGCCGTCAGCTACAGGGATTGAAGTGATGCTGGCATCAGGATAATGACGTAAGATAGTACGTTCCATGATGGTGCAAATTTCTTTGGAACTCATTGTCCCTTTGAATGAATCGGGAATAAGTAAAAATTTTTTCATGTCGCCTCCATTATCTCGGGACCAATAATGTCAATATGATTCCGATGAGGACAGCGACGAGATTGCTAATGAAATTCACCACATCGTTATCTATCCATCTGATACCCCGACATAATTCGAGTGGCATCGAATCACGGTTGTCATGTTCGGTAATTCTATTTTTTTCCGGGTCCCAATAATGTCCCTGTAATGTAGCACCCAACAGACTGTCGACTACACTTCCCAGGAATCCAGAAACTACGATGATTGATGCACACATAATCCATGATGAGTCAGAAAAATCAGCAAAGGATCCATACCACGCAAGACCGATCAACAAAGATCCTAATAATGAACTGAATGTTCCCAGCAAAGAAACTCCTCCGGATTGCCCGGGAGGAACCGGTTTTCCTGTTGCGATGGAAATCGGTGGTTTTTTGCTTAAGATTCCCGCTTCGCCGGCCCAGGTATCAGCAGTGCTTGCCGCAACAGCACAACCAAACATCACCAAAGCCATCCTACTTGTGCTAGCTCCATAGAAAAGTGCACTGGCAGCAGCCAATCCTCCATTTGCCACTACTTGAGCCCAATCTCGCCGGCCGCTTTTCTTTTGCATGCCCAAATCGAGTTGTTTTGTGACCGATCGAGAAATCTTACCCAAAATATTTGCAGTGAGAAAAAACAACATCAGAAGAAGCCAACCGTCAATTTTTGTAAACCAAAAGGTGAATATTCCGATAATGAAAGCTGAAATCGCACCGCTTACAGACAACCATCGGAGCGACCATGCCCCGATTGCCAACACAAGGTTGATTCCCAATCCAATCAAAACTGTCTGTAATGAAGGTATCATGACATCAGCACCATTGAAGTAAAAGCTGCTCCCAAGGGAACAGTCAGATTATCTAAGCCCCAAGGAGTACACATCTCAAATACAGTGGCGGTAGCTGCTATGAGAAGCGCTTTAATCCACCATCCGAATGACCATAATCCTACGATCTGATAAAAATACGATACAATAATAACGATCAAGAACGTTACGATGAACATAGTAAGCGAACCAAGGAATGATTTTTCTCCGCCAAAGATCATCTTTTTGGCCTTCCCCCATTTTTTACCCACCAATGCAGCAAAACCATCGGCATACCCCATCGTGAGCACTCCTATGGTCGCAGCCCATTCAGATAACACATCTAGGTGGATGAGGCCAATAACAATAAACAAAGATATCGGAAAATAGATAAGACCGTAATTCCGTCTCTTATCACTGACACCAAGGATGTTTGCGGCACCGGTAAATACGGCAGCTGCATTAGCCATGATAAAGACAATCGGTCCAATCAATGAGATGATGATTTCATCGAAAGCCCAAAGATAGATGAACCACCAGTTGGTAACTCCAATATGGATAAACTTTCGAACGATTTCAGAACCGATATGCAACTTCTTTGCCATAAAAATTCCTATGGCTAGGAGAAGTAGGATAAAGCCAAATGAAACTATCAATCCTGTTACATTCATTACTCGACTATAGAGGAAAGAACATAGTTACGCAAGATTTCAATCAACCCTAATTTTACATAAATCACTCTTGTGTCACAGTATTGACAGCTGGAATGCCGCGTGATATCTTGATTGTGCTTTCGTTTTTGAGTTGCAGCTGTTTCTTTTAATCTAGTGTTTCGTGTCGTGTCTTTTCTATTCCCGTAGACCGATTAAATTGACTCAAGCATGCCGCCAAATGAAGCAATTATAAAGAACAGGCAAAAGGCCTGTGGAGGATGCTGATTTATGGCAAAGAAGATCTATGTCGGCAACATGAGTTATGCCACCACCGAAGAGGAACTTCGGGAACTGTTCGCACAGTACGGTACCGTATTGAGCGCAAACATTATTATCGACAGGGAAACCCATCGTCCGAAAGGGTTCGGCTTTGTTGAGATGGAAGAGGATGCTGCTGCTGAAGCTGCAATCTCCCAACTCGATGGAAAAGAAGTCGGTGGACGCAACCTTCGTGTAAACGAAGCGATTGCCAAACCTCGGCCGACGAGAAATTATCGCGACTAAACACGACTACTACCCTGAACAATGAAGAGGCTGTTACAGAATATGTGACAGCCTCTTTTCCATACTTAGTGCAAGAATAATGCCCATACGCCGATAAATAGTAATACCATCACCACATTCACCATGGTGAACACCAACAGATAGGTGAATGTAGCGTGACTCTCATGGCGACTGAAAAATTTAAATGAAATAACAGAGGCCAAAGAAGCTATCAAGGTTCCACATCCTCCTGCATTCACACCGAGCAGCAATTGTGCGGCATCTTCTGTGAAATTTGACAATAAGAGCGTAGCCGGAACATTACTAATAACCTGGCTTGCCAATACAGAAGTCAAGAACACCCTCCCTTCAAGCAACCACTCTAAAAACTCCCTTACCGATTCAATCCGTGCTAAGTTACCGACAAAGATAAAAAACCCGACGAAAGTGAGTAATAAAGAATAATCGATTTCTTTTAACACATCCTTTCTCGACAATACGATAACGATTATTGTCGATACATACCAAGGCATCACGTTGAATACCGCTAGGAGCGCTATTGCAAATAGAGCCACATACCACACGATTTTCGTAACCGAGGGGATTTCAGGTTTATCTAGTTGAAGCGCTAATGTACTTTCCCCTTTTGGTACTATCAATAGGAACAGTAATAATGCGACAGCACCTACCATGACCAAGGGAAGCATCGTAAAGAAAAATTGTGTGCCAGACATATTGAAATGCGAATATATATACAGGTTTTGAGGATTCCCCATCGGTGTAAGAGAACTACCGACATTGGCTGCGACCGTCTGCAAAACGACAATCGGTAATATCGGTTTTTTATCTCCGACAAGAGTAAACACGATTATCGTAAATGGAACAAAAGTAATCAGGGCAACATCATTGGTGACAAACATTGAAATAAAGAACGTGATCGAGATCAATACTAGGGCAACCTGCCTGTTTGTTTTGACTCTTTTTAACATTGCATACGCTAGCGTATCGAATAATTTGATACGGCTAAAACCAGCCACTACTATCATCAAAGACAACAAGCATCCAAGAACTTTATAGTCCAAATAATGTAAGTAGGAAACAGAGGGATGAACATATATCATGGATAGGAGCGCCAATATCCAAGCAATAATAAGGACGGATTCTTGCTTGATATATGTGGTAATCCTATCCTTTACAAGATTACCAGGCTCCTCCGCCCCCACCACCAAACCCTCCGCCGGAGAATCCGCCGCCGCCAAAGGATGATCCGCCGAACCGTCCACCGGGGCTCGACTTTGGCATGGTTACCATCGAAGACACTAATGCAGTATTACAACGTGATAACATTGATGAAATAAACATAGCATTCCACAGATCATACCTACCCATGTACCAGTTTGGAGGTTCGAGGGTGATGTTGTCGAATTTCTTAGCCCATTTTTTCTCTAATCCCAGGACTATCGCATACGACAATACGTGATAATAGTACTCGGGATCTTCATCTATCATTCGCTTCAATTTATCAACTTCGACTTTATCGATGAATTCTCTATATCCCAGTACAGCCTCTATAGATTTTTTCCCGAATTCACTTCGTTTACGGGTAATTATCGCAAAAAAACTAATCGGAGCAATAGTAAATACCGCTTTGACAGCTTCTATAATCGATACATCATAATCATTCCACGCTATCAATCCGGGTATTGACAATATTCCACAGGCAATCAACCCAATAAGAATCATGACCATGAACCATAACACCTTGCTGATCGGTTTTCTGATATGCCAGATTCTCATGATCAGATGGGTCATTACAGCAAATAACAAACCGACTGCAATAGCAAAAAGAGCTGCGATAAAAGTTGCCGGTCCGAAGGCATTGGCCGTAAGGGCTATCGCATAGCCCAATGCAGGTATCAAAATCAATAGACCGCTTAATACTGCGATGTTTCGTGATTTCGGACTGCTAAGAGCTCGAGCACCGCTGTAGTATCTTGAAACCAAGGGGCCCATTTTTTGGTACTCGGTAAAAAATTTACCTTGAAGATCGGAAGTTTTCACCACACCGTTCGTAGCATTCTTGAAGAAAGCATTATATAATCGCTGCTCATACGGTGAAGCCCCGACGGGATCTTTACCCCGGACAAAACTAAATTTACCGTCGTCTTCAATAATACTCAGGTTCCCTTTATCAGCCCAATAGAAAATCATGGAGGTGATATCTCGCGGATCCAATGTTTCATCGATGATATATCCCACATCCATCGGTGACATACCTTCAGGCGGGTCAAACTGCGTGACTACTACCAAATCTTCATCTCTTCCGAAGCGTATCCACAGGAAAATGGCCAAGCAGACGGCACATAATGCCACCCAAAAATTGAACTTGGAGACGATCTTTTGATAATCAGGTTGCAGTTCAAAATACCCGTCAGGCATCTCAACTTGTAAAGTGACAGCTTCACCCGGCATCAATGTATCGGTATATCCGGTAATCGTTTGTCTATCTTGTGATAATTGCCACCATACTCCATCAGATGAAATTGATTCGTAATATCCGCGATAAAACCAAATTTTTTCTTCATTGATCGGATGAGGGAACGTAATCGTAAACTCATAGATCTCTATCGGTACTTGCCAATCTTCGCCAATCAAATTGAAATAGAATGCATCATACCCTTCATTCCTATCGTTTCCGATGTTATAGCGGTATGAAATGCTATAATCTTGCTTGCCTGTAACTGTCCTGTCAGGATCTCCCACCTTGAGCACCAGATATCCCGATTCGATGGAACTCTGATATTTTTCGCTCGCCTTGATACCTGAAACCCGCACCCTGATATCTTGCCGTGCAGGATCATTGAATCGATATTCAACGGGGATGACTCGGTAAAACCCATGCAACGCCTTGTGAAAATCCATCGAAATCGATTCATGGATAAGATACGTTCCATCCGAAGCAACATCAATTTGAGAAGAAAAAGATCGTATCGAATACCCTGAATCTGCCGCTCCTACAAGAGGAATTGCTAAAAACAGCAACAGGAAAATGAAAGGGATTATCCGTTTCATAAATGTTAGAATTTCACCTTTACTTGTGCTTTTGCTTCTTCTTCGATCTCAAGATACGGAAGTTTTTTGAATTGAGTGATCGAAGCTACAATCGAACTGGGTATGGTCTGGACCATGTTATTCATATCTTTAACGATTGCATTGTAGTACTTGCGTGCGTTCAGCAATTCGTTTTCGATCTTTTGTAATTGCGATTGGAGATCCAAAAATCCTTGATTCGCTTTCAAATCAGGATAACTTTCGCTCAAAGCAAACAATGTTTTTAGAGTTGCACTAAACGCGTTGGCAGCATCGTTTTTCTCTGCTAGTGTCGTCGCGGACATCGCCTTATTCCTAGCTTCAATCACTGCGGTGAGCGTTTCCTTTTCATGAGACGCATAGCCTTTCACCGTTTCAACAATATTTGGAATCAAGTCATAGCGCTTTTTAAGATGAGCATCAATCGCTGCTTCAGATTCTTCACTCTGGTTCCTGAGCCGCACCAACTTGTTGTAAACGCCAACAAAATAAAGACCAATCACTACAACGACTACTAAAATAATCCACCACACCATACTGACCTCCCACGTTCAGATTGACTAAAAACAATCAATCCAATCTAAATGCATACTATATACTCAAAGACTGTCGAGGTCTAGAACAATATGACATCTATATGTATCTTTTACTTTATTCATAAAGCTAAAATTGATATGTATTTGCATATGCTACAAACTGGGAAAATCAAGATCTATCTTCTTCTTGGATACGACGTTCTGTTTGGAAATCAATGCATAAAGCTTGTATTCAACACCAAACTATTGTATATTCATACAATCAGATAGAATATTTATTCGTTTTGGAGATACGCCATGAAAGAGCGCCATACCAGACTTTCCGTCGTAAAAGATTTGATCAAAAACAATAGGATTGATAATCAGGACATGCTATTGGAACTATTATCCAAAGAAGGCTTCAATGTAACCCAAGCAACCCTCTCGAGAGATCTGAAAATGTTAAAGGTCGGTAAGATCTCCGATGGTTGGTCCGGGTACTATTATTCATTGCCAGAAAACGATCTGATTTCAGAATCTGAGAAAAGTTATATTCAAGATGTGCGACGCGGAGTTCTTTCAATTGAATTCAGCGGAAATTTTGGTGTAATCAAGACGAGAGCGGGTCATGCCAATAGTGTCGCTTTTGCCTTGGATATTCTTGGCTTGCCAGAAATATTGGGGACATTGGCTGGAGACGACACTATTTTCGTGATCCTGAGAGAGGGAATGACAAAAGAAGATCTGCTCGAGAGCTTTAAACTAAGAATTCCAGAAATCGAAGCATAACAATTCCATTTTTATCTTTCTTGCTCATTGTCGACCCGATGACAGTAGGGTACTATGCTCTTAGCAAGAGAATCGAGAAGGAGCTGCCAACATGAATTATAGTAATCTCAACGGAACAAAAGCCTTCAAAGCATTAGCAAAACTTACTCCTTTTGATGTGAAATCGAAGCTTACGGCTTCTCGGATATCACATGCTGCGATTAGTGCGGGTGGAGGTCTTACATATAACTATGGTGCCATGCCGATCGACGATTCTCACATCGAAACATTTGTCGAATTGGCACAAGAACAACAACTGATAGAAAAGTATACGGCTCTTATAAGCGGTGAAATAATGAATATCGGTGAACAGAGACTGGTATTACATCACCTTACCCGTGGAAAACTGTTGGGAAACCATCAACTTATTTATGCAGACGGAGAAGAAAAAGGGGCCTTCTATCATGAACAACTAGCACGTATAGAAGCATTTTCAGCTGCTGTACGAAATGGCAAGATTAAAGGTTCGACTGGAAAGAATATCACAAAAGTGGTTCAAATAGGCATAGGCGGAAGCGATTTGGGGCCTCGAGCTCTCTACCTGGCACTGAAAGGATACTGTGTAGAATTAAGTACAGATATCTTGGAAGCCCGTTTTATTTCTAACGTAGATCCTGACGATCCTACTGAGATATTGGAAGATCTCGATTTTGAGTCAACCCTATTCATCATCGTATCAAAAAGCGGAACAACTCAAGAGACCTTAACCAATCAAGAATTCGTAATAAAAGCGATGAATGCGAAACAGATCAAAGGGTTGGTCGCAGCCAAACACATCGTTGCAGTAACTAGTAAGACAAGCCCGCTAGCGTCTTCATCGAATGTTCTTGATGCATTTTTCATTGATGATTACATCGGAGGCCGTTATTCATCGACGAGCGCTGTCGGGGGCGTGGTGCTCTCCCTGGCGTATGGATTCGATATATTCAAACGTTTTCTAGCAGGGGCACATGATGCTGATTTGCATGCCTTACAACCAGATGTATTGAACAATGCTGCAATGATGGACGCTCTGATAGGGGTGTATTTGCGTAATGTATTGCATCTGCCCAGTACCGCAGTCCTTCCTTATTCACAAGCCCTTTCACGGTTCCCAGCCCATCTGCAACAACTCGACATGGAAAGCAACGGCAAACAGGTGAATCGTTTCGGCAAGCCAGTGGATTATGGTACGGGACCGGTAATCTTTGGCGAACCTGGAACCAATGGCCAACATTCTTTCTATCAACTGTTGCACCAAGGCACTGATACCATTCCCTTACAATTCATCGGATTTATCAAATCACAACGGTTGAATGATGTGGAAACAGATGGTTCCACAAGCCAGAAAAAGCTCGTTGCCAACCTCATCGCCCAGATAGTTGCATTCGCATGCGGAAGAGACCATGAAAATGCAAACAAACGATTTTTGGGAAACAGATACTCTAGTTTGCTCTGGGCGAACAGACTCGAACCTGAGACATTGGGAGCTCTGCTTGCCCATTATGAAAACAAAGTGATGTTCCAAGGATTCTTATGGAATCTGAATTCATTTGATCAAGAGGGTGTCCAACTAGGCAAAGTATTGGCTAATAAAGTACTTGCAGGCGGAGAATCTGACGAAGCTCTTAAAGCGTTCATCCGCATGCTTTCTTAGGAATGCGCGATCAGTAAGTTATTCCTCACGGTAGATACATACCAATCATGCAATAGGGAATTGGTTGCTATGACATCGCATTTCTCAGCAACAGGTATCGATGGGTCATACGATGAAATGGATCCTCCAGCCTCTTGCAGTATGACCATGCCGGCGGCAATATCATAATAACCGAGAGCATATTCCACGAAAGCTTCTGCTTTCCCGCTCGCGACAAAACACAAATGCAGGGCAGCGGATCCGAAATCACGCAAATCATGTGTTTGCTGGAAAATTTGATGAAGATACTGTAAAAATGAAGCATAGAGATCATGCCTTCTAAAAGGAAAAGCAAATATCGTCATTGCATGCGCAGGATCAGAAATATCTGAAACTTGAATTTTGTTGTTATTAAGAAAAGCTCCTTGTCCTTTAACAGCGGTAAACAATTCATTCCGTTTCGGTGCATAGACCACACCTAACACGGGAGAATTCTTCTCGAATTCAAATGCTATGCTCACAGCATATTCTTTGATTCCTCTGGTAAAATTGGCTGTCCCGTCGATCGGATCAATAATCCATCGCCCGGATGAAAGCTTCTCGTCGTGCTGTTCGAATTCTACTGATCCGCCTTCCTCTCCAAAAAAAGTATCATCAGGGAATTTTTCATGAAGGCTGGTGATAATGGTGTGTTCTGCTAGTTTGTCATAGATGGTAACTATATCGTTATGTCCTTTAATGTTTTCATCTCGACGTGATAAATCTGCCGCTTCAAGTTTTGTTCCCACTAGCCGTGCTACTTCGATGGCGGCATCCAAACGATCAATAAGGTTACATGTAGTATTCATCTAGGCTCTTCCTTTCGCCATCGACGGTATACACATTATTTTAAAAAAGAAAAACCCCCTGGGGAAAAGGAGGTTAAACCCAGGGGGAACAAAAAGGAGGTTATGAAAAGCAAGTAAAACGGGGTCCTTACACTCGGAAGTGACGTACCGTTCACTTTTCCTTTCGCAACGAACATACAGATTAATGAAAAAAAATTCAAGAGTGTTTTTCAACTTTTTCCAATTTTTACCGAAATGGTACAATTTGGTCTGTAAAATCGAGTTAATTTTTCATCGAAGCCGGCTGTCGGGTATTTTCAAGCACATCTCTCCACAAAATTCCTTCAACATCCACATGATTTCGTTCGGCAACCGCAACCTTTATAGGAATATGAACGAAACGATTGTTTACAAGGGAAATGAGTGCTTGGGTTTTCCCAGACATCGCTGCATGAACAGCATGAGCACCAAGTCTGGAACAATAGATTGAATCATTTGAATTCGCAGCCGCACTTCTTATGATATAGGAAGGATCGATATATTTCATATTTACTTCGATTCCTTCCTTTTTAAAGAACTTGCTGATTTCATCTTTCAAAAACACTCCGATATCGTTGAACTTTTTATTTCCCGAGGGATCTTTCTCTCCGGTGTTGTGTATCAGATGTTGACCAGCACCTTCAGCTACGAGAATTATCGCATGCCCCCTATCAAGAATTCTCTTCTTCAGGTGTGATAGCAAGCCATTGGGACCATCAAGATCAAATGGATTTTCAGGAATCAAACAAAAGTTGACATCGCTTTGTGCCAACGCGGTATGCGCAGCAATAAAACCTGATTCTCTACCCATGACCTTCACCAAACCAATGCCATTTATCGAACCTTTGGCTTCATTATGAGCTCCACGGACAGATGGGACAGCCATTGTTACTGCAGTGTCGAACCCGAACGAAACTTGTATGAAAGAAAGATCATTATCGATTGTTTTGGGAACTCCGATAACAGCGATTTTTAAATTTCTCTTGCGGATTTCCTCACCGATTTCCCATGCTCCTCGTAAAGTACCATCGCCGCCAATCGTTATTAACACATTTACATTCAATCGTTCCAATGAATCTACGATTTCCTCAACCTTGTCCCCGCCACCACGAGAACTGCCGAGAATTGTTCCGCCTTTCTCTTGAATTTCATCAACAACATCGGGATCCAAAGCTATCAACGGATATGGAGATTCTCTTAGCAGTCCCCGATAACCAAACCTAATCCCAGAAATTCTCCTGACATTGTACCGGTACCAGAAACATCGTACTACCGCCCTGATTACATTATTCAATCCAGGGCATATGCCCCCGCATGTGGCGATCGCCGCATGAACATGTGCAGGATTGAAATAAATCTTCTCTCGGGGACCGGCAACTTCAACCGTATCATGGTATTGAGGGACCTCTTCACCATCATCATTGATGATAGCGTCGATCCCGTAGTATATGCGCTGATGATCATCAACATAATCCGCGAGGCCATCGTCCGCATCGATAGACATCTTGATCGGAGAAGAAATCTTAGGATCCCCGAGATGTGCAATCGTAAAATCATATTTCTTTTTCTGAGCATCTATTTTTTGTTCCATGCCGATCCTCCATATCATATCGTTTCATCAATATTTGTAATTTTACAGCAAATTGATCAAAGGGCTCTGCCAGTCGATCTTTTGCATCTTGTTGAAATACATCGTACAAGTTGACGAATTCTTTTCCGAATTCCGTAAGGCTGGAACCTTCATGCAATGACCCGCCTTTACGTCGATCAACAACTTGGCAACCCAATCGTTTTTCCAAGTTACCTACCATTTGGTACGCTTTGGTATATGACATTCCCAAGTTTTTGGCAGCAGATCTAAGAGAACCTTCGGTCGTGACGCTCTTGAGTAGCCAAAGGACACCGATTCCCATAAACTTGTTGCCTTCTTCATCAACAAGATACAGTTTTGATTTTATTTCCACAATAAGCGAGCTCCACGATACACCGTATCGATGACAGACCCGATAACTTCACGATCAACGCCAGAGTAAGCGATTCGTAGATATCGGCCTTCCAACGATATGGTACCGATGCCATGATTTTCTAACAGATATTGTCGCAACTCTTCGGGATTGCCTTTACAAACAAGTGAGAAAAAATATCCTGAATTGAAAGGAAGTGGACGTAATAAGTCTTCATCGCTTCTATGCCCTTTCAAAGCAATCCTCACCCTATCTCGGCGCTCAGCCATCTCTGCTGCTACGGCAGCTGTTTCGGTCTTGAATCTACCATCGCGCAACGCTTCAAGCAAAAGGTTCTGTCCAACATGAGAACTGCTCGATACGGTGGCCCTGATTATCCCCATAGTTTTTTGGATCATAGCATTCATCACTTGAGACGACATCTCTTTATTCCCATAGGTGATAAACCCTATTCTAAAACCCCAAACCATAGCTTCTTTGGTCGCTGCATCACATTTAACAGCGATGATTCGCTCGTGAGCGTCACAAAGATCTTGGAATATCGAAAATTTAGCTGCCTCAGGAGTGTGAAAAAGCCCAAAATAAGCATCATCGGTAATCACTACCAGTCGCTTGCCTTCATCGGCACATGCTACCAATGCATCGACCAATTTTCCCATTTCTTCAACCGTAGGAGTATAACCGGTTGGATTATTGGGGAAGTTCAGCAATACGATAATTTTGTTTTCAGGACAATGCATTATCATTTCATACAGTGCGTTTACAGCCAATCGACCATCTTCAAACATCGGGCAACCGGTAATGTTTGCCCTGTGTTGCACTCCGAAAATCAACTCATAGTTGTCCCAAGACGGTTGGAAAATCACCATTCTGTCACCAGGATCTACAAACATATCCGAAGCTAATGATAGTGCATGGGTAAGTCCCGCAGTTACGATCGGTAACGTGAAAGTCTTATGTGCAAGCAACGGATTCTTCTCAACAAGAGCATCGCGCCATGCAGCCCGTAGTTCAAGTACTCCGGCCGTTGGAGCATAGGATACCGATCGGTCCACATCCAAAGTCGGCAGAGCTTCTTTGATGCAAGACAAGATCATATGATGTCCGTGTTCCAAAGCGACCCCCGCGGTAGCATTACCTGCGTAAGAGCCTTTCGCTGCCTGCAGACTTTGGGCGACTATCCCTTGCGGGAAATAGACAGCCCGGCCAAAGACTGACAAAACTTCATAAAATGGTGTCGGTTTGAGAATTTGTTCAAGTTTTACAGCTTCTTCATTCATAACGATACTCCTCCTTTTTAGTCAAGCAAGGATATAAAATCTTCTTCACCTACAACCGTAATCCCGAGCTTTAGGGCTTGGTCCAACTTACTACCGGCTCCGCTACCGGCCAATAAATGGGTAGTTTTACCAGTAACTGAACCGGTTGTCCTTCCACCACGCTTTTCAATTTCTTCAAGCGCAAGCGATCTAGGTGAAAAATGCTCAAAACTTCCGGTGACACACCACGTCTGTCCCGAAAATACGTGTGATTGTGCTGGCCCAGCAGTTTCCTTTCCTTGCTCAAACTGTAGCTGTGCTTCTCGGAGTTGTTCGATTCTCTTACGCATCACCGGGTCAGAAAGATATTCAAACAGCGAATCGACCGTCTTCTGTCCGAAGCCTTTAATGGCTAGCAATCGTTCAGAATCGCCAGCATCAACGATTGCCAAAAGCTTGTCGATCGAAGAAATCCCACTGGAAATCAACAAGTCGACAGCTTTCTTCCCAAACTCAGGAATTCCTAATGAAACCAAAACATATTTAAACGGTTTTTGTCTACTCTCTGCCAATCCTTGTTTGATCAATGCAACTTTCTTCTCACCAAATCCAGCTTTTCCAATAAGTTGATCGGGGTCAAATGTATATAAATCGGCGATGTCTTTGATACATTGGTTGTCTACGAGATATTTTACGGTTTCCGGGCCTAACCCTGCAATATCCATCTGATCACGACCAACAAAAAATATGATCCTGCCGAGAACTTGATCGGGGCAACCCGTATTGGGACAGAAAGTATGGGCACCTTTCGTAATCAATGCGGTACGACAAACCGGACAGTGCGCTGGCATGTTCCAAGTCTTATTTCCTGATGAATTCTTTTCGACAACCCGCTCAACTGCCGGGATAACATCTCCTCTCTTCGATATGGCGACAACATCTTGTAAAGAAAGTTCAAGCATGTCGATGTAGTCTTGATTGTGTAATGTGATATTTGAGACTACAGAACCTCCGATCGGTACGCTTTCGACTCTTGCCACCGGTGTGATTCTCCCTGTTCTTCCTACCTGTACATCTATGGCTTGGATCGTAGTCAAGGCCTCAGGAGCTTCAAATTTAAAAGCAATAGCCCAACGAGGATGGTGTCCAGTATATCCCAACTGTTCCCTCATGGCCAATTCTCCCACTTTAATGACCAAGCCATCGATATCGTACTCAAGATGTTTGCGATTGGTTGTGGCGTGATGGATATAATCGGCAAGATCGGTAAAAGAACCTGTTATCGTACTCCCCGTAACAATGTTTCCACATAATTCTTTAGCTTTTATCGCCGTATTGGCAAATATCGCGAAAGATGGATTCACTCTGAATCCCAATCTGATCAGTTCAGTTAAAATCTGTACATGATGGGTTGGTTGTTCCTCACTTTTCGACCAAAACCCTTCATAGACGAATATTTTCAGAGGGACTTTAGCCACTTCGCTGCTCTTATTACGCCTAATGGTTCCAGCTGCCAGATTCCTTGGATTGGCATAGGGGAGTTCCGAGTTTTTGTTTAACCGGTCGAAATCAACACGCTCCAGATATATTTCTCCGCGTACTGCGATGTCTATTTCTTCGGGTAGGGAAAGCGGCACCGAGCCAATCGTCTTGATGTTAGCTGTCACATCATTGCCAACAAAACCATTCCCCCTGGTTACCGCACGTTTTAAGATTCCTTTTTCGTAGTACAAAACAATAGAGACACCGTCAATCTTTTCTTCAATGACGAATGAAAGTTCTCTCGTTCCTTTCTGTTCACATCGATCGATCCATTGTAGAACAGCGTCATCCGAATATGCTTTGTCGAGACTTAACACCGCGATTGAATGAGAAACTTCAGGGAAACTGGAATCCAGATCGCTACCGACGCGTTTGGAAGGTGAATCTTCAACACTCAATTCGGGATAATCATGTTCCAACGCTACCAACCGATCAAATACTCGATCGTATTCGCTATCGCTTATAGAAGGAGCGGCCTTAACATAGTATTCGTATTGCCACACTCTTAGTTGTTGCGCTAATTGCTCCCACTCTCTCTTCGCTTGGACGATATCCATCGATACTGTTCCTCCCTATCGGTGTCGTCTGACGTATAGTATACCTACTTTACCGGGTTTTGCCATTGCGCTAGACATAGCAAAATGGTAATTTTGATATGAAAGGGGTCATTAATCAAATGGCAGAAAAAGTTCAGCGTCCAACCGGACTCAAACCGGGAATGCTGCATGGGATAATAGTACGGTCGACCATCGATTCCGGCATTGTGTTAAAAACCACGCTGCCAGAACTGGACAGTCGTTTTCTCGTCATCACTGCCAAAGATATTCCCGGATCCCAAACAATCGATGTTCTGGGGGAACCCTATAGAATTTTTTCCACTTCAACCATTGAATATCGCGGGCAACCGATGTTGGCTATTTTTGGTCCCGATGCCGAAACTGTTGAGGTCAAAGCTCGCGAGATTGAGGTTGAATACCAATTGCCGGGTATGGATACGTCGTCATTGGGCCGAAGTGAGAAACAACAACCGAAGGTCTATGAATCGGGTTGGGGGAACTTACATCAGTTAACGACACAAGCTGCATCATATTTCGAACGCACATATAAAGACCGTCGTGAATGCACCCAAGAATTCATGGTTAAATATGCCCGTTGCTCGACCGTAGATACCGCATTACGAATTGAAGTGCCAACTCAATGGCCATTCCATGTGGTTGATTCGGTTGCCGCTGCATGTGCAAAGGATCCAAAAGATATCGTCGTTCAAGCCTTACCCTACTACACGACAAAAGATGAACACCTTGTCAATTCGTCAGTTCTTGCAAGCATCGCAGCTATTGCATCACTCAAATCAAAACGTCCTGTGCAGTTAGGATCTAGGTATCCCACCTGTAAACCATCTTTTTTTATTCAACGCAAGACTGCTTTGGATGCTGAAAGCAGACCAATCGCAGAAGAGATCGTGGCAACCATAGAGTGCGGTGCTACCATATTATTTTCCGATGAATTGGCCAATCAGATGAAAGCCGGGTTGCTTCCATTTTATCCATTGGAAGCATGTTCGATTAAGATAATCTGCAACACATCAGATGCGCCTCCAGCCAATTTTTTTGGAGATCTCGGTTATTCTGCCGCCGTATTTTCAACAGAAGCCCATGCTTCTGCCTTGGCAAAAGGTTCCCAATCCAATCCGGCAAACTGGCGGATAAAATATTATGAAGACAATGATAAGCGATCTACTATAGTTGAAACTCTGCCTTTATCCAAATTACGTGATATTATCGGAGAAGTCTGCACTATCAGTGACTTCGCACGTCACAATGCTGTGTATGAACTTCAGAGGAGGGTCCGCAATCCACTGTCGACGTTCATCAACTATTCACGAGGTGTCGGGATCGCCTGTGCATCGGGAATTAGCGGATTCAGCGCTTCCTTTCCATTTTTGAATCGATACTCTGTTTCTTTGAAACTTGATACGAATAACAGGGTGATGGTCCATTGCGGACATCTTAGCCCTGATCATGTAACCGATCTATGGCGTACCATCATAAAAGAAGAACTGGCATTGGAAGGAGGCTCTATTGAGATAATACGGGGTGATACATCGACAATTTTGGACAGTGGACCCAATGTACTGATGGAAGATATTACCCATACATGTGCTATGCTGCAATATTGCTGTAGCAAGATAAAGAAACGAAGGTTCCAAGATCCATTGCCCATCATAGAATCATGTACCGTAAGGGATGTCATCAAAACATCCGAACCATTGTTTTCCAGTGGATATTGGGGAACGTTAGTCTTGGAACTAGAGGTAAACACCGTTACCCTTCAAGTTGATATTCGCCATATCTGGTGTCATTTATCATTTGCGAATGCCCATGACAAAGAAGCTTTGAAAGCATCTTGCAGACAAGCGATTATCTCCGCTGTGCTAGGATGTAATGCCAGGTTCACAAGTGAAAAAGGCAGGGAATCTTCTTTAGAGATTTATATTGAAGATCAGAATCATACTGTTGCGCCTAGTTCTGCCCATCAAGCTTTGAAAGGAATGGTTATGGCGGCTCTAACATCGGCATTGAGCCAAGCTTTGAATAACGATGTGAGTTCATTACCGATAACAGGCGATGATCTTGTCGCCTATATTAGGGAAAATTGAATGAAAATAGAATGCTTTATCGATGGCAAACGAACATTGCTCATGGTTAATTCTAATAAACCGTTGAATCTGATTCTCATGGAAGACGTAGAATCCTCACAGTTTAATGCTAGATGTCGTGATGGCAATTGTGGCAATTGCGTGGTGTTGATGAATGATGAAGCCGTCCTATCATGTTTGATACCCGCTTTTCGATTACGCGACGCACACATAACCACATTCGAAGGCTATAAAAAAACCCGTTTCTGGCATGATTTGGAACGTGCATACGAAGATGCGAAAAGCCAACCTTGCCCGCTGTGCTTTCCTTCGAAAACGCTGATATTCGAATCGTTACTCAGAACGATTGGAAAGCCAAGCGAAGGGGAAGATAACGATTCAAGTCTGGAAGATGAGACCATTATCAAAGAATTGAGCTTGAACAGATGCACATGCCTGGATGCTCGGGAGCTTGTAGAAATTTTCAATTCCGCAGCGAATTACCGGAGGCGCAGACGTGTACGAAGGAATTAGATCTCCAGCAATCCATGTGCCAAAAACAATGAGCGATCTCGTATCCGCAGCCACAAGATTTAGGAATGCCATATATTGGGCCGGTGGGACATACATCATGAGCAGGCATGACTATTATCCGACAAAAGACAGTTACGACATCATATCGCTGAGAGAGATTCCGGATTTTAAGAGAATCAACAGAACCGACAGATACCTTGAAGTGGGACCCATGGTAACGCTGAATCAATTGGCTTCGATTGGAAAGCAAATTGTCCCCGACCCCCTGACTCAGACCCTTCACGAACTTGGTACCAGAATCGTACGTAAACAAGCGACAATTGGGGGTGCGTTATGTACTCCTGATATCCGTTTGGCAATTTCCGGGACATTGGCGGTGTTGAATACTGAGATAGAATTGAAAAAACTAGACGCTCCGCACACAGAATCCAGATGGGTTCCCACGGGCAAGTTATATGATCGTAACGGTCGTCTCCTTATAGCGAAAAACGAAGTGATCACTCGGGTGAGGATGGGTTTTGATCACGAAGATTTCTCCTATTTCTTTTGCTCCGGCAATCCGATGGTCATTCCAGATGAAACCGTATCGCTAACCCTTGTCTGTTCATATAATCAGTCGGTTATTACGAACTTTCGTTTTTGTGTGACCTTACCATATGGCGGCTTCCATCAGTTCCAAGATATCGAGGTATTAGCTCGTGGAACGATGCTCCCATTCTCTGCACAGCAAATACTAAGGATAGCCAAAGTTCTTATTGAAGCTATTGAAAGTACAAACACCACTATTTCAGCACTACAAAAAGAACGAGTAAGGCGAATCTTTGAAATGGCATTGCATCAGCTGAACACCCAAAGTTTAGCAGAGCGTTAGCCCTGGACACAGGTTACGTATGAGGTCTACTTATGCTACAATGGCCTCTGTTCAGGAGGAGGCATGCCCGAGTTTATTCATCTACACAACCATACCGACTATTCACTGCTTGATGGAGCAGCTCCGATAAAACGCTACATCGAAAAAGCAAAACAATTCGGAATGAAACATTTGGCCATCACCGACCATGGGAATATGTTTGGAGCTTTACGCTTCTATATTGACTGTAAGGCTGCAGGAATCAATCCGATCGTCGGCTGTGAATTCTATGTGAATCCGGAATCACACACAGAAAAAACAGCAACAGCGAACAATACCCGCTACTATCACCTTATTCTGTTGGCAATGAACGAAGAAGGGTATCGAAACCTGATGGTACTCAACTCTGTTTCTTATACTGAAGGATTCTATTATAAACCAAGGATTGATGACGAGTTACTTAGAAATCACAACAAAGGATTGATCTGTCTCTCGGCTTGCCTGGCCGGAGAAATCCCGACGCTGTTGGCTGAAGGAAATTACGATCGGGCGAAAGAACGTGCTTTAGCATATGCGTCGATCTTCGATGGAAATCGATTCTATCTTGAACTCCAAGACCACGGCATAGCGATCCAAAAACCGGTAAACAAAGATTTGGTAAAGCTTTCACGAGAAACCGGGATTCCTGTCGTGGCAACTAATGATATCCATTACATCGAAGCATCGGATGCCAATGCTCATGATATCGTGTTATGTATCGGAACGAACCGTAAAAAAAACGACACGAATCGGATGAGATTCGAGACCGAAGAATTCTATATGAAAAGTCCCGGACAAATGTCCGAATTGTTTTCTTGGATTCCCGAAGCAATTGAGAACTCAGTAAAAATAGCCGAACGATGTAATGTAACGATAAGCCAGCCGGGACCGCAATTACCCGATTATCAAATACCACCGGAGTTTGATAACCCCGATGAGTATTTACGCCATATTGCCTATGATGGTATGAAAAAACGCTATCCCGTGATAACCGATGAGCTGCAAAACCGCCTTGATTATGAGCTGGACATAATTATCAGTATGGGATTCACCGGTTATTTCTTGATAGTATGGGATTTCATCTATTGGGCAAAACAACATGATATACCGGTAGGCCCCGGAAGAGGATCCGGAGCAGGATCGATAGTTGCCTACGCCATGACCATCACCGATATCGATCCGATCAAATATGATTTGCTGTTCGAGCGGTTTCTCAATCCCGAACGGGTATCGATGCCTGATTTTGACATTGACTTCTGTTTCGAACGCAGACAGGAAGTAATAGATTACGTTACAGGAAAGTACGGTACTGATAGAGTAGCTCAGATTGCGACGTTCGGTACGTTAAAGGTAAAGGCTGTTCTTAAAGATGTAGCACGAGCTTTGGATATCCCTTTCGCAGAAGCCACGAGAATAGTGGGTTTGGTTCCCGACGAATTACCTATGAATGAAGAGACGGGAAAGCCAAGAAAGTTGTCCGTTGAAGGAGCATTGGAATTTACCCCCGATTTGCAAGAATTGGTAGCGAAAGGCGGCATTTACGCCGAACTCTTTGACGTCGCAAAACGCCTTGAAGGATTAAACCGCCATATCTCAACCCACGCTGCTGGAGTCGTAATCGGGAAAACGAAACTTGTAGATTACGTGCCACTGTACTGGGATGCCAAAACAGAAGCCGTTTCCACTCAATACACAATGGATATGTTGGAAGGTTGCGGATTGGTGAAGATGGATTTTCTTGGTTTGAAAACGCTTACACTGATCAAACACACCGAAGATTTGATAAAGAAAAGAGATCCGTCATTCGATATCACGCAAATAGATGAACACGACACGGCCACTTTTGAAATGTTGTCACGGGGAGATAGTGCGGGAGTCTTCCAATTTGAAAGTGCCGGCATGCAACGCATCCTTAAAGAGGCAAAACCGAATTCGATTGAAGACCTGGTTGCTTTGAACGCACTTTTCAGACCCGGACCAATGGCCTATATCCCAAAATTCACCGACTCAAAGAACGGATTGAAACCTATCGAGTATTTTCATCCTGATCTCGAACCTCCTTTGAAAACAACCTATGGGGTGATCGTCTATCAAGAGCAAGTCATGAAAGTTGCCCAAATAATAGCCGGGTATTCATTGGGGCACGCGGATCTGTTACGTCGGGCAATGGGTAAGAAAAAAGCTGAAGTAATGGAAAAAGAAAAAGCCAGCTTCATTGAAGGTGCACAGAAAAGTGGATACTCAAAACAGTTGGCCGAGGGGATTTTCGAGATGCTGCTTCCATTTGCAGGCTATGGTTTCAATAAATCACACGCTGCAGCTTATTCAGTCGTTGCATATCGCACGGCATATCTCAAAGCGAACTACCCTGCTGAGTTCATGGCAGCGAACCTTACCAATGAAATAAATGATCCGGATAAGTTTTCGTTATATATCAATGAAGCCAAGTCGATGGGAATCGCAATTTCACCTCCATCGATAAATCATTCGGATAAACATTTCAATGTCTCTGATAATAAAATCATCTATGGCCTGCAAGGGATTAAGAATGTTGGGGCTGCTGCCGTCGAAAGTATTCTAAAAGAACGCGCGATAAACGGACATTTTACCAACTTTATCGATTTTTTATACCGGTGTGAAGCAAGGGTGCTCAATTCCAAATTGCTCGAATCCTTGATAAAAGCGGGAGCTTTCGATGGGATGGGAACCAATCGACCTACATTATTGGCTAATGTAGAGCAAGCTGTAAAGTATGTCCAAGTACGCCATGAGAATGAAATGTATGGACAAGTCTCTCTGTTTGATGCAGAAGAAGAAGCCTCTCTGGATACATTTGAGATGACCGAAGTCGAGGATTCCACATTGCTTGAAAAACTTGATACCGAACGTGAGTTATTGGGATTCTATGTGTCCGGTCATCCGATGGATTTTTATCGCGATGTCCACAAGCGGTGTGTGACCGTCAATCTTGGACACCAGGAGAGACTGCCTAAGGGCAGGTCCGTCAATCTTGTTGCGATGGTAAATAGCTTCCGGGAAATTATTACGAAAAATGGTTCGGGTGATAGGATGGCGTTCCTTCAACTTTCTGATTTTAACGGTTCGATCGAAGCAGTGGTGTTTCCTAAGATATATAAAGATTTCGAAGGAACAATTAAAACAGATGGCATATACGGGTTCAAAGGCAAGTTTGAATCCCGTCAAGATAAACTCTCTTATATCATTGAACATATTGTTGAGCCGGAAAAACTCGAACCGGAAGCTGTCAGGGAAGCTCATATAGCCTTAGTAAAAGATTTGTGCAATCAAAAAATACTTCACGATTTACGAGATATATGTATAACATATTCAGGTCCGTGTTCTGTGTTACTCCATATCATGGAAGAACCGACTTTACATACGGAACAGCAGCAAGAAGCACATGCAAAAACGACAGTCATAAGAGCGGCAAGAGAGTTTTCTGTCGGTTATGACGAACATTTGATCGCTGACCTTAAAGAAAATCAGGCGGTCGCTTCAGTCTGGTTTGATTAGTACCTAGGAGGTAATCCATGCGGGAATTCGCCCGAATATTGGCATTCTTCATTTCCATCTATTATTACTTGGTAATTATTCGGATCATAGTTCAATGGATTCGTTTACCAGGTACAGAACAAACTGGCGGACCATTTATTGACTTGTTGGGAAAACTCGTTGATCCATTTTTAGGATTTTTCAAGCGACTGATCCCTTTAAAGGCCAGGAGGATTGATTTCAGTCCGCTATTTGCACTTATCGCACTGAGTATCGTACAAAGAATTCTACAACGTTATGCGATTACAGGAAATCTCACACTAGGGTACGCTCTTGCCTTGATTCTTCAATCACTTTGGTGGTCTGCCGGAGCCTATGCAATTGGATTCCTTGGAGTATTATTAGCTATTAGGCTCTACCTTTGCTATAACCGAAACCCCCAATCAATACAATATATCGCAATGTTAGACGGTTGGCTTTCAGGAATGTATGACTTCATACTAAAGAAAATATTCAGAGGGAAAGAAACCTCAACTAGAAAGATTGTGACAACAGCCCTGATATCGGTGATTGCCTGTTTTGTAATTATCTCGATTATCATTAATGTTTTGACCAATTTGTTATCAAGTCTGAAATTCTAGAGGTTCTCACGTGTTTGTTCGCCAACTTAACATGCCAATCACCTCTTTGAAGGGAGTGGGTAAAAAAGTTGCTGAGAGCTATGCTTCCCTTGGTGTTTCCATGTGTTCGGACCTGCTTCTCTTGTCACCGAGAACATATGAAGACAGAACTGCAATTGTTCCCCTCGGAGGTTTGCGTGATGGTCAATACGCAAACACGATCGTTCAGGTCGTCGCCCACAGTTATTTCGGAGGTTTGCATAAAAGAACCTTAAAAGTGATTGTCAAGGATGTCAGTTCAGAAGGCGATGGAAAGGCTTCCTTATTGTGTTTCGGAAGAAATTTCCTTGAAAAAGTATTGAGAGTCGGTTCAATTTTCTACCTTTATGGCCAATTCCAACGAAATTTCAAAGAATTGCAAAGCAGCCAATTTGAGATGCTTCCTTTAGCTCATGACGGTTCGATGCCTGGAGATTTTGGAAAATTCTTGCCGGTCTACCCTCTTGCAGGATTACTTACCCAACGAATCGTACGCCGGGATGTATCAGCATTATTGGAACAATATCAAGCGTTTGAAAACGAATTACCAGAATATATTATCAAAGAACACTTTCTGATGAACACAGACAAGGCATTGAGGACGCTTCATTTTCCGGATTCAAAAACTGAATTGGATGAAGCAATCAAGACTCTCGCATTCACAGAATTGTTTTATCTTCAACTCATAGGAAGAAGAAAAAGTGCGACTGCTCGGACGGATATACCAGAAACAGATGTTAGCATAACGACGCTAGAGCAAAAATTCATCGCGGCATTACCGTTTGAACTCACAAAGGATCAATTGCAAGTTCTCCAAGAAATCCGCAAGGATATGATAAATCCATCCCCTATGAACAGATTGCTCCAAGGAGATGTCGGTTCTGGTAAAACATTGGTCGCATGGATTTCTTCTCTCAGGACAATACAACATCATGGGCAAGTAGCTTTCATGGCTCCCACGGAGTTGCTAGCCCGGCAACATGCGGAGAAAGCGGCCCAGCTACTTGAACCACTCGGTATAAAAATCGCATTTCTTACCGGATCAGTAAATCAGACAGCCCGGAAAAACCTGATAAAGGCGCTTGCCAACGGGGAAATCGATATAATTATTGGAACCCATGCGCTTTTTTCAGAAGATGTGCTCTTTTCGGCACTTCGATACATCATTATCGACGAGCAGCAACGTTTCGGTGTGGTACAACGTATTTCTCTTTTGGAAAAAGGCCGTTCGCCCGATGTATTGATGATGACGGCAACCCCGATCCCACGTACATTGGCATTGACGGTATTCGGAGATTTGGATATCTCCACCATCAAGACGATGCCCATTGGAAGGCTGCCGATAATCACATATCTGGTCTCCAATCAAAGCCGTGAGAGAATGTATTCGGCGATCAAAGTCGAATTCTCAAGGGGTCATCAAGCTTATTTTGTCTATCCAAGGATTGATTCAGCCGGAGATTCTGGATTACGGGATGTAGAATCGATGTACCAAATGCTCACGAAAGAAATATATCCCGGGATCCCTGCCGCGTTGATCCATAGCCGTTTGCCAGAGGATGAGAAAGTCGATATTCTTTTACGATTTCGAAAGGGAGAACTGGCATACCTGGTTTCCACCAGTGTTGTTGAAGTAGGTATCGATATTCCGAATGCGACGTGCATGGTCGTCGAGCACGCCGAGCGTTTCGGATTGTCCGCACTACATCAATTACGCGGTCGAGTCGGTAGGAGCACGTTGCAATCTTACTGCTTTTTAGTATATGAATCGAATCTTACCGAGGAAGCGAGACAACGGCTGATGGTAATGAAAGAATCGACCGATGGATTTTATATTGCCGAACAGGATTTGTTGATCAGGGGCCCCGGCGAAGTCGCAGGAACTCGACAATCAGGATTCTTGAAACTTCATTTTGCAAACCTGTTGACTGATCTGCCCTTGATAGCGCAAGTTAAAACTGTCGTGGATCAAGTAGTGGCAATCGATGCCGAACTCCTAAAACTTGAACATGAAACCTTACGAAGAGTTTTGCTTGTAGCTCCTCCTTTCGAAGAGAAAGTAATGGAAGGGTGAGTCCTTATACGGTTGCATTTTTTCACTGTTCATCATATCGTTTTTTTACAATGATAATGATAAGGATAATAAGTCGATGAGAATCACGGGCGGTAAATATTGTGGAAGAACGGTTAAATGTCCGCCAGGAGAAATCAGACCTGCGATGGATAGGATGAGAACATCGCTCTTCGCAATCCTTGGGAATCTTGAAGATCTTTCATTCCTTGATCTGTTTTCAGGAAGCGGTGCAGTCGGAATAGAAGCTGCCTCGAGAGGAGCCTCACCGGTACACTTGGTCGAATTGGATAAAGGCAAACGAGCAACCATCATCGAAAATATCTCATTTGTCGAGGAACCTATCACATTGTTTGTCACCTCCGCACAGAGGTTTATCCATCAAGCGAAGCAGACATATGATATCGTATACGCTGATCCTCCATTTCCGTTTGCCCATAAAGTTACATTGGTTGAATTAATCGCCATGAAACAAGTGGTGAACGAAAAGGGCCTTTTCATCATTCATTACCCTGCTGAGGAACGAAAACAATGGCCTGATCAGATAGGAGACCTCATATTTTATGACGAAAGAGCCTATGGAAGGTCATTGGTTCGTTTCTATCAGAGACAAACAACCATAATCCAATAATAAGCGAGAGTTTTCAATGTCAGTTTTCATGCCCACATTCAAAGCACCCCTAACCCTTTATAGCTACCAAGTCGATCCATTCTATCATGCTCGCCTTACCTATTACCTTCAGATCTTACAGGAAGCTGCCGGGTTACATGCCTACAAACTTGATCTGAGTATCCCGCAACTTCAAAAAATGGGGATGACATGGTTATTGCTCAGGACAAAACTAACCATTATGCGGTATCTGTCTTGGCCTGAAGACCTAACGGTGACCACATGGCCTCAACGTCCATGGAAATTTTATTATCCACGTACTACCATTGCCACCGATAGTAATGATAAAGAGTTGTTCAGAGCTATTTCCCATTGGATGGTTGTCGATTTGGCCACTCACAGACCGTCTCGCAATCCGTTGATACATGAATCGTTCAGCGGTGAACATACCCCGTTCGAAATAGATCCGGATATAGGTAGGTTGAAATCCGTGGATGATTCACTGCCGATATTTTCAGAGTACTCACCGACAGTCACCTACGGAGACGCTGATTTTAATGGACATATAAATAATATTTCATATGTTTCCTGGATGCTTGATTCCCTTCCCTTTGAATTCAGGGATAACTATAAGGTGTCTGAAATCGATATCTCCTATGTGGCCGAAACATATAGGAACGACCAGATTAACATTGAAACCACAATACTCTCAGAAGGTACGATAGAGTCTGCAAATCCGAAGCTCTGTCATGTAGTAAAACGGATACATCCTGATGGATCTGACCAAATCGTGAGCCTGGCACATACGACATGGGCATTGCGAAATACGCTGGTCTAGTAGTGGGGTGGTTTTTTATTGGGAATTGACAAGCCTGGCGCTATTTCTGCAAGATCAGAAATCTTCGATTCGAGCCTTTCGATTTTCAGCAATAGCCCATCGATAATTTTCTGTTGTTCGGCAACCAGTGCGTTCAACGTTTCTACAGTATCTTCCATGAAGGCAATCTTCATCTCAACACGCGTCATTCTTTCTTGCATGTTAAAAATGTAATCAAATTTTTCCGTATTGTCTATTAGTGAAAAAATTTGCAACAATTCTCACTTGCCAACCTTACATATCATGGTATACTTTATCGAGTTTGTTGCAATTTGGTGCATAGAAGGGAGCGATATGAAAGGAGAACGTGTTGCACAACTCGATTTGTTGTTGCATTCCCATCCGGAAGGGTTGAGAAGATCAGAAATCGCTCGTCGTTTAGGAGTTCATAGATCGACAATCAGTCGGTATGTTGAAGAGCTCAAGCAATATATAGACATATATGAAGATAACAACCTCATCAAACTCAAACCAAAAGAAGGAGAAGACCTCATTGCATTGAGCGTGTATGAGAGTCTCGCGTTCAATCTATCAGCTGAAATATTGGCAACCAATGCTGAATTCCATAATCCGCACCTTGCTTCCGGACTTCGGAAAATTGCCATGAACATGCACTCATATGCACCGAAGATCTCTGAAAATATCATTGCCTTGGCAGATTCAATCGAACGTGAAGTGTATAAACGGCGTGACAGTGTCGGTACATTCAATTCTGTCCTCGAGGTTTTGATTGATTCTTGGGTATCAGGAAAAATCGTGCGTATCCAGCATATCAAGGACAATGAACAAATAGAGACGGAATTCGCTCCGTATTTCATTGGATTCAGGGAAGATGACAGCGGTCGGAATCCAATCAGCGTAACCGGAAGGTTACGACACAGCACAGCGATTGTTACGATTGATATCTCTTCTATCACCGATGCCGTTATCTTGGATCAGACATATACCATTCCCGATAACCTCAAACCGTTTCAACGGCCTGAAGCTCCTTCACCTTATGATGCTTTGGATATGATCCCATTGGTCCTAAAAGTCAGAGAACGTTCCGCACTGAATTCGTTCAGGCCTATCAACCATACTCCACCGGTTTTTGAGAAAGATGAGAACGGAACGTTGATATGTAGCATGGAAGCTGAAAACTCTATTGAGCTGATGTTACGGATTATCCAATGCGGTGATGCGGTAGAAATCCTAGAACCCGCAAACTATCGGAAAAGGTTCTGCCAGATGTTAAAAACGATAATCGGACTGTATGAGTAAAGCTCCTGAATAACGTTTCCCATTGCATTTTTTGCCAATGGGCTGTATCCTAAAACAAAGATCCTAACGGAGGAACATGATGAAGAAATACGTATGCGATTTATGCGGCTATGTGTACGATCCCGCGGAAGGCGATCCTGACAATGGAATTCAACCTGGAACAGCATTTGAAGATCTTCCCGATGATTGGATCTGCCCCTTGTGTGGTGCTGCAAAATCTGATTTTTCACCAGAAGATTAACACAAAAAGACAATGATAAAAGGGCCGATTCGCGGCCCTTTTTTCTTTAATATTAATCGCAACGGGAGAAGTTTAGAATGAAAAGATTAATCATAATTGCCGTAATCATGATTGTGGTAATCTTCACAGGGTGCGCAACAGTTACTGTTGATGAAGTCGGGGCAGAAATCGTCACACTATCGGAGACAGAGAGTGTTCTATCTGAAGAATCCGAACATATGTCACTGGAAGGATATTGGGAAGGAGCATTGTCTATCGGCGGCAATCCACCACTAAAACTCGCATTCAATGTAACTCAAACTGATGAAACCTACGGCGCAACCCTATCCATTCCCCAACAGGGAGTAACCAACTTACCGATTGAATCGGTTAAGTATGATGTTCAAACAAATGAGATTGCTTTCAACATGACTGCACTCGCAGCAGTATTCGCCGGAACAGTTGTGTCTGACAAACAAGACAGTATCGTAGGAATTTTCTCACAATCGGGAATGGAATTCCCATTAACTGTTGTAAGGATGCCTGAAGGCCAGATTAGAAAAGCAAAAATGCAAGAACCTGTGGCACCGTATCCATATATCAGTGAAGATGTAACGATCATACAAACCAAAGAAGGATTTTCGTTGGCGGGAACAGTAACCAGACCGAAAGAACCCGGACGATATCCTGCGGTAATTCTCATTACCGGATCTGGAGCCCAAGATAGAGATGAAACGATCATGGAACACAAACCGTTCTTGGTCATTGCAGATGCGCTGACGAGAGCCGGAATCGTTGTCCTTCGTTATGATGACAGAGGCTTTGCCGCATCCGAAGGCAATGTATCAGAAGCAACTACATTAGATTTTGCCGATGATGCCGAAAGCGTATTTGATTATCTTAAAGAACAATCGTACGTAAACCCCGATAAGATCGGTATTATTGGGCACAGCGAAGGTGGATTGGTCGCTATGATCGTTGCATCGCGGAATCCTGATGTATCATTTATCATTTCTATGGCAGGCTCGGGAGTTGATGGAATCAGTGTATTGGAGGCCCAAACGACAGCGCTATTGCTGGCACAGGGAGCTCCGGAAGCTGCAATTGCCCAAGTTGTCGCATTGAACCTTGCTATTTACAACACCGTGATCAATGAAAACATACCCCTTGAGACTAGAAAAGAAGAGATTTCGGCGATGTTGGCTTCTTTTGGCATGGATGCTCAATCAATCGATGCCCAAAAAGCTGTATTGTTCTCTACATGGTACATGACATTCTTACAGTTGGATCCCGCACCGTATCTAGAGCAAATTGACGTCCCGGTATTGATCCTCAATGGAACAAAAGATACACAAGTAACAAGCCAACTGAATGTGCCTGCTATCGAATCTGCACTGTCAAAAGGCGGGAACACCTCCTATACGACAATCGTCTATGAAGGATTCAACCATCTTTTCCAACAAGCCCAGACAGGATCTGTCGAAGAATACGGTGTAATTGAGACTACTATCGAACCGATAGTCCTCAATGATATCATCAGCTGGATACTTGATCTGTAAAGATTTGTTTTATTCAAGCACAACAAATTCTTTATCGACAGCTTGTCGCAATCGCTCGTCTTCAGTGATGATGACGGGCGATTCTTTGATAAAGAACGCTGCAAGGAACGTTGCGAAAAGGGATACCACGCTTGCTATCAATACCGCTTCCAAATATGCTCCACCTTGCAAGATCATGAACAACAATACAATTGTCCCTGTCAGATATCCTCCGAGAAGCAAAATCCCTTGCGATGCAGATTCGGGTGCGGGATAACTTAGCTCCGAGGCATACTGAAATCCCAAAGGAATCGCTCCCATGAAAAAGAATCCCAATACGCCCGAAAACACGATCGCAATAATTCTTGCGCCTTCCGGTATCAGATTTACGATAAGAGGAGCTACGGCGAATGAAATGAACCCAACAAAAATACCGGTTATGCTGATGATAAAGTACTTCTTGCGTTTACGTGTATAATCTGAAATCGCGGGAATGACTACCGAACCCAGCATCCCGGCGATAAGCAGGACCGCACCGATTATCCCATTTGAATTTTCAATCCCGATGAGAGCGGTAATTCCATCTACCTTTGAAATAAATGCAATAAACAATCCCCAAATCAATCCGAAGACAATCGTCAATCCGGCCATATGTTTTTTATGGAACAAAATCCTATAAGAAGTCCTAAAACCATATTCATGATACGGCTCATTGGATGCAGGGGTCGCAGGTTTCTCTTTAAACAATAGAATCGTAGCCGCTGAAATGACTGCCGTAGCGATTCCGTACCAAAAAAGGAGCGAAGCAATTCCTTGCCCGTAATTTTCCACCTGTGGTCGGGTAACAACCGATTGCGGAGAAATGATCATGACCAGCAACAAACCAAGGTATTGAGAAAAAGAGACCAAACCCGTTGCGAAACCTCGCTCCCGTAAAGGAAACCAACGAGCGGTAACCGCGGTAACGCTGTTGAAGACTATCGGATGAGCTAGCGCCAACCCTATTTGGGAAATCAGTACGAGATTGAAATTTGCGGCACCAAATCCCTTAATAAGGCTAAAAACTGCGATAAGAAGTGCTGCAAATCGCAAACTATATTTCAATCCAATCTTACCAATGACGAACGATGCGGGGATACTGGCGATCAGAAAAACCACCATATGGATCAAAGTCAACAAGTCAGGACCGATAATAGAGCGTTCGGGTATCTGGCCTTTGTAAAACTGCATCGCAGCCCTTGAGATGGGAGCTAACGCCAACCATTGGAATGACGAGGCGATTGTAAGTAACATTATCGCGAGCAATACTACCCATCGGTACTTATAAACACGTACACTTTTCATTTGGCCAATCCTTCCGTCATAATATACTATACGGTAGCGAAGGTACAGCATGAAATGGAGGAAGCATGGATAACCAAACTATAACACTGTTGAACTCTCGACGAAGCCTGCGTTCGTTTTCTGATCGAGAAATCGAAGAACATGTCAAACAGGCAATCAAAGCGACAACTCTCAGAGCTCCTACTGCAGGAAACATGATACTTTATTCTGTCGTAGAAGTGACATCCCAAAGCATCAAGGATGAATTGGCAGTTCTTTGTGACAATCAGCCGATGATTGCAAAAGCTCCGATGGTGTGGGTCTTTTTGGCTGATATGACAAAATGGATTAATTACTACCATGAATCAAATTCGGTAAAAACAGGCAGATCAGAAGGACTTCAGTGGCGTCAGATCGGAATGGGGGATTTTTTACTTTCAATGAGCGATGCTATCATCGCCGCCCAAACCGCGGTCATCGCGGCAGAAGCTTATGGTCTTGGATCATGTTATATCGGGGATGTGTATGAGAATTATGAAAAAACATCGACACTCCTTGATCTTCCGCCACACACGGCAATCGCCACTATGGTTATATTTGGGTATCCGAAGGATGGTTTTGGCTCCAAATCAGCACAATCGCTACGTCCGCCTACTGATTATGTTTTCATGGAAAACAGATATCTCGAGCCACATCTTCCCCAATTACTACAGGCTTATAGCCGACAAGAAGAGCAAATGAGAAACCAAAAACGACTTCCATTCAACAATACGGGGACAATTTCAGATTACTATTATTTCCGTAAACATCAGAGTCCTTTCATGGAAGAGATGAATAGATCCGCAAAGGTTATGGTCGACAGATGGTTACATCCAGATGTTCCTACTGACGTCTGACAGGCGGGGCGCTGAAGATTTCGTCTAACCTACGTGATTTTGAATCCAAAGGTTCTTCAGTTTGAAGCGAAGCTTCGGACTGTTCTGTCTGAACCGGAACTTTGGGAACTTCTTCTCTTTCTTGAACCGGTCTGTCATGCATATCCCAATCGGATTGAACTATTGGTCTTTCGTCCCTCCGAGATTCCGTTTTGCTTGATGGGCCGACGGGTATCGGTCTTGAGGGAACAGGAATCACTCTGGGCGGGGCATAGTCTGTCGGCGGTGCTTCATGTCGTGGCCACTGTTCCAGCATATCTGCAATTGCAGTGAGGTTATTATTGATTCGATATAACAACAAAAAAGATTCAAACAATACCCTAACGATAAAGGGAGATACCAAAATACCTATGATTGCGCCTACTTTTAAAAGAGTGTCGAATATTGTCCAAGACACATAGACATAGTATGCTCCGCCAATTACCACACCGACCGAACAGAAAATATATAGTACTTTGTATACGATAGGTGAAAGGAAATATCCGAAATCAAACCAACCTTTCCATCGTTGTTCCATGAAGCGCCCCCTTATGTAGCAAGAGTAAGTAGAAAAATTCTAATTGCCCCCTCATCCAATGTCAATCACGCGTACTAGGAAATCAGGGAGGAGGATGCGTCTTACTTGCTTATCCGGCCTCCCACAGAACCGTACTACCATAGGGTATTCGATCTTTCGTCAGTGTACATCTCCGGTTCCGTATAACCTTTAGATTTCAGTTTGTATTACAACCTTGTCCGACAGGGAACGCCGGATGGGATTTCTGTTCGTCAAGCCTGAAGTGTACCCCCGTCTCTCTTCAGATGAGGACACCCTAGCCTTTGGCTATGTACTTGGCGCTATCATTAATACCCAGGATATTAGATGATCACACCGAGCACAGAATAAATGGGGGGGGCTTAAAGCCCCCCAAAACATCAATCACTAGATATCCATTACATGATGGTTCCGAGATTTTTGTAGAATGCCATCCTGCGCTTCGCATCCTCTTCGGCCATTTTGAATAGATCTTCAGCCATTGAAGGATTGGTCTTATAAAGAGATGTATACCTTCGTTCACCTTTGATAAATTCAATATAATCAGCCGAAGGATCTTTGGTATCCCATGAGAACCGTTTGCCTTCTTCAGCAAGAGGATTATACCGATACAATGGCCAGTAACCGGCTTCAACCGCCCGTTTCTCAGTAAGCTGGCTCTTGCTCATATCGATACCATGGTTGATACATGGTGCATAGCAAAATACGATTGACGGTCCGTTGTACGCAACTGCTTCCTGCAGAGCCTTCTGCGCATGCTGGCGGTTGGCTCCCATTGCAATCGAGGCTACATAAACATGTCCATAACTCATCACCATGAACCCCATGTTCTTTTTGCCAATCTGCTTTCCGGCATTTGCGAATTTTGCGACAGCGGCAATCGGTGTAGATTTGGAAGCTTGTCCTCCGGTATTGGAGTAGACTTCAGTATCGAGAACCAAGATATTTACATTCTTGCCTGAAGCCACGACATGGTCTACCCCACCGTAACCGATATCATAAGCCCAACCATCACCACCGAAAATCCACACATCTTTTTCACTAAAGTAGTCTTGTAACTCAGCAACCTTTTCAAGCAGTGCTTTTGTCTCTGGCTTCGCATTGGCAAGAGCTTTCGGTAAAAGAGCTTTTGTTGCGTTTTGTGCTTCAATGGAAGCCTCACTCTTATCTGACCAAAGCTCCAAATTCTTCTTGAATGCTTCTGCAAGATTTTCAGATACACCGAGCTCGAGAAGACTGTCTACCGAAGCCTTCAACAACCGCCTATTACTATCTACCGCAAGACGCATGCCTAAACCATACTCTGCATTGTCTTCAAATAAGGAATTGCCCCAAGCCGGACCACGACCGTCCGCACGTTTGGCATAAGGAGTTGTCGGGAAGGTTCCGCCATAAATTGAAGAACACCCCGTTGCGTTGGCTACGATCATCCGTTCACCACAAATTTGGGTTACCAACTTCACGTAAGGAGTTTCACCACAGCCGGCACAAGCTCCGGAGAACTCAAACAACGGTTGCTTGAACTGCATACCCTTCACTGTATCGACTGAAACACCATCGAGCACATTGTTCGGCAAAGCTTCGAAGAATTCTGCGTTTTTAGTCTCTCCACGTTCGCGTTCGACCGCAATCGGACTCATTGCAAGGGCTTTCGTCTTTGCAGGACATGTTTCAACACACACGCCGCATCCTTGGCAATCCTCAGGATAAACCTGAATCTTAAACCTAAGATCGCGGGTATTCTTGGTATTTGACTTGAGTGTGGTAAATGTTTCGGGAGCATGTGCCAAATCTTTGGGATCAATCTGCTTCGCCCTGATGGCAGCATGAGGACAAGCTTGGACACACTGATTGCATTGGATACAATTTTCACTGAGCCATTGCGGTATAAACGGAGCTACGCCACGTTTTTCAAGCTTGGCTGTATTGGTAGGCAATGTTCCATCGAACGACATCTTGGAAACCGGGATTGAATTGCCTTTGAGATGCATCACTGGTTCGATGATATCTTTGGCAAAATCATCAGCGTCTTCGCCGATGAGTCTTTTGGGAACATATGACTGTCCGACTTGTGCGGGAATCTTCACTTCTTCCAACGCTGCAGAAGCCGCATCGACTGCCGCCCAGTTCATCTTGACGATGTCTTCACCTTTCCTGCCGAATGTTTTCTTAATGGCATTCTTGATGAGGGCAATTGCTTCCTCTTCAGGGAAAATACCTGAAATCTTGAAGAAAGCAGCCTGCATGACGGTATTGATCCTGGTCCCCAAACCAACTTCTTCAGAAATCTTCAATGCATCGATGTTATAGAATTTAATCTTTTTCTCGATGATCTGCTTCTGCTCGTCAGCAGTGAGATGTTCGAATACTTCGCCCGAGGAAACGCGTGAATTGAGCAAGAACACTCCGCCTTTCTTCAACGGCGAAAGCATATCGTAACGACCGATGTAAGCAGGGTTATGACAAGCAACAAAATCGGCACTATCGATAAGCCACGGCATATTCACCGAACTCTTCCCGAAGCGTAGGTGGCTAATGGTGATACCGCCAGATTTCTTAGAGTCGTACGAGAAGTAAGCTTGTGCATTCATGTCGGTATTTTCGCCGATTATTTTAATGGAATCTTTGTTTGCTCCGACCGTTCCGTCAGAACCGAGTCCCCAGAACATGCATGACACTACTCCCTTTGGAGATACATCGATAACATCTTTGACTGGAATTGATTTGTGTGACACATCATCGGTAATTCCGACGGTAAAATCGTGGAAGCATTTGTCATTAAGATGATCATAAACGGCCTTGGCATGCGAAGGAGTAAAATCTTTACTCGACAATCCGTAGCGTCCGCCGATAACGGTAAGGCCTGTGCGTCCAATCTGTGCCAATGCGGTCACTACATCCTGATACAATGGCTCACCAAGCGAACCGGGCTCTTTTGTTCTATCCAAAACAGCAATTTTCTTTACTGTTTCAGGAATTGCAGCCACAAAATCCTTTGCAGAGAACGGACGATACAAACGAACCTTGAGCACACCAACTTTTTCACCTTTGGCATTAAGATATTGGGATGCCCATTCCAGGGTGTCCACGCTGCTGCCCATTGCGATAACCACACGATCTGCATCGGGTGCCCCGACATAATCGAAAAGATGGTACTGACGTCCGGTAACCTCAGCGACCTTGTCCATATAGTCCTGAACGATTGCAGGTACTTCCGAATAGTACGGGTTGACCGTTTCACGACCTTGGAAATACACATCTTCATTTTGGGCCGCTACTTTCAAGCGAGGATTTTCAGGACGTTGCGCCCTTGCTCTAAATTGCTCGATATACTCATTTTCAATCAGAGGTTTCATGTCATCATATGAAACTTCTTCAACTTTCTGCACTTCGTGAGAAGTCCTGAAACCATCAAAAAACGAAAGGAACGGTACTTGAGATTTTAGTGTTGCAAGATGTGCCACGAGCGCTAAGTCCATCGTCTCTTGGATGCTTGAAGCAGCTGTCATCGCAAATCCTGTATTTCTGCAAGACATCACATCGGAGTGGTCACCGAATATCGACAATGACTGTGCAGCAAGCGAACGGGCAGAAACATGGAATACGGTCGGCAACATTTCACCAGCGATTTTATGCATGTTTGGAATCATCAACAACAAGCCTTGTGAGGCAGTGAATGTTGTGGTCATCGCACCGGCACTGAGAGATCCGTGTACTGCTCCTGCAGCTCCCGCTTCCGACTGCATTTCAATAATATCAACCTTCTGGCCAAAAAGGTTTTTTCGACCAACGCTAGCCCAAGAATCCGCATACTCCCCCATTGGAGAGGAGGGGGTAATGGGATAAATTGCGGCGACTTCACTGAATGCGTAAGCTACATGCGCAGCAGCAGTATTGCCGTCGATAGTAACCATTTTCTTGTTACCCATTTGTACACTCCATAAATAAATATTTTCATGTGCATCACTTCAGGATACATCATTTAGTTCCAACTAAATATTATACAGTAATCAGTTGTGGTTTGCAACCTACGCAGTAATATTCCAGATTGAGATACTTACCATAACATGGTATTTTGATAATCCTAAATTCCTATATTTCTACAAGTAAAACTAAAAATTACACAGGGTTATTATTCAAAACCGAATTCAATCTTTAAAAGTGTTCGTACGGTTGCTTGCGTACATAGCTAAGGCCCATTTGTCTCAAATACCACGCTTGGCATACACACATCGATAGCTAACGAATTTTTATTGCATGCTTGTTATTGTGAAGGCACCCAACTTATGATCGGGTACCTTCACTCATCAATTAACACTCACTATGCCCACAAGAGAAACATTTTTTACAACCTTCAATATTCACGAAAGTCACATTACCACAAATCGGACAAATATCCGGTGTGATACTGTTGGACAATTCGTCGCCAAGACCCAGATCAAATTGTTTCGATCCATACAAATCATCACCTTCATCCGGAAGCTCAGGATATCCATCAGAAGATTGTTCAAGTCCCAAATGCTCTTCCAATACTTGAGCAACAGCATCTGGAAGACTCATCACCTTGTTTTTTCCGAAGCCCATCGGTCGTCCGGAGCCGATCCCACGCAATTGGGCGATAACTGCCTGAGTCCTTTGTTTCGGAGTCAATGGACTGGGCATTCTTAAAATTAAACTGATCAGCCTTCCTAATCCTTCGGCATCGGCAGACACGTCGGAACCGACCTTCGCCACATTAATAAAGATTTCGAACGGCTCGTTAGCAGATCCCCCATCCCAGTTTACCGTAATGTATGCAGTACCAATCGGTGTCATCTTTCTATAGGTGGTACCGTGCAATACGGTCGACCTCACCCGTGGTTTGGGATCGGTAGAAATGACTTTCGGTTCTTCTTTTTTCTTGTCTTTGGCAATTAATACTTGGGAATCTCTCGAACCATCCCTGTAGGTCGTGCCACCCTTACACCCCAAATCATACAATAATTCATACAATTTACCGGTCTGTTCAACAGTGTAATCCGCAGGAGTGTTTCCGGTCTTTGAGATACTAGAGTCAACCCAACGCTGGATTGCTGCCTGAACTTTTACATGCCCTTCTGGAGCAAGGTCCATGGCTGATACGAAAAAGTCGGGTTTCTTTTCGTCCGGGTGCTTCTTGACCCACTCATCATATACCGCAACCCGTTCAATATTCTTGCCCATTCGGCCTACACGTTCCCATTCCCAGAAATAATATGGTTCGATTCCGGTACTTGTCCCCACCATTGTTCCGGTCGTCCCGGTAGGAGCCTGGGTAAGTAACGTAACATTGCGAAGACCATCTTTGGCGACCAAGGACCTAATTTCTTCTGGCATCATTTTCATGAATCCGCTCTGGAGAAATTTTTCAGCATCAAATAGGGGGAAGGGTCCCTTCTCCACTGCCAATTTAGCACTTGCCTTGTACGCTTCGATACAGATGAATTTATATAACTGGTCGATGAATGTTATTGATTCGTCACTTCCATAAGCCAATTCCATTTTAATCAGCATATCGGCAAGGCCCATCGTGCCCAATCCGATACGTCGTTCGGACTGCTGACGCTCTTTATTTTCGTCGTAGAAATAAGGTGTATCGTCAATCACATCGTCAAGGAACCGTACAGAGCCCTGTACAGTTCGTCCGAGATCTTCCCACATCACTTTCTTGTCTTCTACAAAACGAGACAGATTGATTGAACCTAAATTACAGACACCCCAAGGTGGTAATCCTTGCTCTCCGCATGGATTCGTGCATTGGATTGAGCTGTAATACCAAGAATTGGACATCTTATTGTAGCGATCCATGAAGAACACTCCGGGTTCAGCTGAAGCCCAGGCACTTTCAATGATGGCATTCCAAATCTCTTTTGCTTTCATCGTTTGATAGGGAACAATTTTTTTACCCAATGATTTCCATCGATTGAGATCTCCGTCCCACACTTTATTGTATTCGGGATCGCTGGTATCGGGGAACCATGTGGTCCAATCACCATCGGCCCTGACAGCGTCCATGAAATCATCAGTGATACCGACACTTATATTGGCATTGACGATCTTATCCATTTCTCGCTTGCTATTGATGAAATCAAGAATATCCGGATGCCATACATTAAGTATCAGCATCAATGCACCGCGACGGGAACCACCTTGTTCGATTAAACCGGTAACAAAACTGAATAAAGCTCCCCATGAAACCGATCCGCTGGAACGACCATTGACACCTTTGACGTATGCGTGTTTCGGCCTCAGTGAAGAGAGGTTCATCCCAACACCACCGCCACGGGACATGATTTCGGTCATTTGTCCCAACGAAGTAATAATACCTCCACGACTATCTTTCGGCGAAGGTATCACATAGCAGTTGAAATACGTGAGGTTTTGGGTAGTCCCAGCACCGGTGAGAATCCTTCCGCCTGGAACAAACTTCCAGTCTTCAAGCAACCAATTGAATTCTTTTTCCCACGCCGGTTGTTTGTCGGAGTGCTCCTGTTGGGAAATTCCCCGAGCAACCCTGGCCAACATCTGAGAAGGTTCGGTTTCTACCGGTTTATCAACATTCTCCCTGGTCGTATCGACAATGGTCCCATCATTGAGCTTAACCTTTACAGCATCCCCGGTGAGTTCCAATACATTCCCGATCTCACGTTGTCCTGTTTGAGTATTACTCACGGCAACCACGAGGTCTCCAACCTTGAGTGTATCTTTTTTTGCATCTTTCAATGCATAGCGATCTAAAAATATTTTACGCCCTAATGGTGAGAGCGTATTTTTCGCCGTGGCCATCACTTCCCCCAAAAATAGTATTTATGTAATAGTTGGTCCGAATCCCAACATACCACATTTACAAGCGGCACGCAAGTCATAATGTACAGGTATAGCGTGTGTCATAGCTTAATGACACTATATATAGCGTATATATAACTTCTAAAGCACTTTCATATCATCTATGTACAGATACTGTTTTGGTTGTATGTAAACAAATCCCTACCAGCAAATCTATTAACGAAAAATAATCTTTTAGACTTATCAAACAATTGTGACTGTGTGCGTATCGTACGGGAACACCGGTAACTACCGAAGGAATTCCTTTCTGCGCCAACGAGAGAGCGACAGCATCGGTCCCTCCCCCCTTTCTGACTGCTTTCTGGATCTTGATATTCGATTCATGAGCCACTTCATCGATGTGTTGCAACAAACCGGGATGGCCGATATGGGTCGGATCAAACAATCTGACATGAGCACCATTTCCTACACGAGTCTGTGGATGTGAAGGTCCTCCGGGGATATCATCGGCAGGAGCTCCCTCGACAATTATCGCCATATCAGCATTCAAGGCATTTGCAAGAACTTTTGCCCCGCGGGTCCCGACCTCTTCCTGTACCGTCGCCGCCAACATGACGGTTGCTTGATGCTCTTCGTGTGCGATCCGCTTACCGATTTCAATCAGTGCAGCGATACCTATTCTGTCATCAAAGGCTTTGCTCATCACCACATCTTTTTCTTTTACATAACTGAAGGGTGCGACCGGTACCACAAGAGCCCCAATATCTATATGAAACAGAAAGCGAACCTCATCCGCAGATGACGCACCGATATCGACAAACAGGTCCTCCAATTCCGGAATTTGTTGCGTAGCTCCCTTTTTCAGGAAGTGCAAAGAAAGTTGACCGATAATCCCGTCGATCATTCTACCTTCAGAATTTTGTACCTTTACCGGAGACGAAGGAAGGGTCACGGTATTCCATCCTCCGATATGGAAGATTCGTAAAAATCCATTATCAAGGATATCGGAAACGATAAACCCAATCTCATCTTGATGAGCGGCAAATAAGATTGCCGGCCCTTCGGGATTCGTACCGACAAATGTGGCCACGACATTGCCCACGTTATCCGTCTCGATCAAATCGGTGTATACGGAGAGCTCTTTCCTGAAAATATCACCGATGTCTTTTTCATGCCCCGAAAGCCCGCTCGCCTGGGTTAAACGTTCTATCAACGTGATTGAATGTTGTTTCATAGGGGCATTATATGGGCAAACAAGTAATGAAACAATAACCCACGATACAATTCAAGCTGAGTCACCCGGTATGTAAATACTGTTAAAAAGGTTTAATAACCTTGTTCAAGCATCGCGTTGGCAACTTTCTTGAATCCAGCAATATTTGCTCCTTTCACATAATTGACATATCCGTCTTTACCCGTGCCTTCGGTCACGCATGAATCATGGATGTTTTTCATAATCGAATGAAGTTTTACATCAACCTCTTCAGCTGTCCAATTGATCATCATTGCGTTTTGAGTCATCTCCAAACCGGAGACTGCGACTCCGCCCGCATTGGCAGCCTTTCCAGGTCCAAACGGGATTTTATGCTCAAGAAAGAATATTGTGGAATCAGCGGTGCAGCCCATATTCGATGTTTCAATCACATACTTCACGCCATTTGCCAATAACGTCTTTGCGTCTTCCAGATTCAGCTCATTTTGAATCGCACAGGGGAAAACCATATCCACAGGAACTTCCCATGGCTTCTTCTTGGGAACAAATTGTACCTTAAAGCGATCGGCAAATGGTTTTACCACGTCATTGTTAGAAGCTCTCAATTGCAGCATATAATCCCATTTTTCAGGGGTATTGATACCACTTTCATCCAGCACATAACCGTCGGGTCCGCTGATGGTAACAACTTTCGCACCCAAAGCTGACGCTTTCATCACGGCTCCCCACGCAACGTTTCCAAATCCCGATATTGCGATCCGTTTGCCTTCAAGGGTATCGTTGTTTGCTTTTACCATCTCATCTGCAAAATACATGGCCCCAAAACCGGTAGCTTCAGGACGGACAAGCGAACCTCCCCAACCCCGGCCCTTACCGGTGATGACACCGGTGTTCTCACTATTTATCCTTTTATACTGCCCATAGAGATAGCCGATCTCTCTCGTCCCTACCCCCATATCACCTGCAGGGACATCTGTCTGCGGTCCGATATATTTTTGCAACTCTGTCATGTACGATCGGCAGAAACGTAAAATTTCGTTCTCTGATTTTCCTTTAGGATTAAAATCAGAGCCGCCTTTCGCACCTCCCATAGGAAGTGTCGTCAAACTGTTTTTAAATGTCTGTTCAAATCCCAAGAACTTTAAAGTTCCCAAGGAAACGCTAGAATGGAATCGTAGCCCGCCTTTGTAAGGCCCCAGCGCATTATTAAACTGAACTCGGTAACCACGGTTGATTTGAATCTCGCCATTATCATCTTCCCACTCGACCTTGAATGAGAATATCCTGTCGGGCTCGGTAATTCGTTCAAGGATTTTCGTATGGATATATGCCGGATTATCATTCACAACATCAATAATTGATTCAATGACCTCTCGCACTGCTTGAATAAATTCTGGTTCCGCCGGGTTTCTCCGTTCCAAATCTGCCATGAACGAATCCAATTTGTACATCTCTATCCCTCCCCCAGGAAAAAATTCACCTTTTTGCATTTTCATGCTATAATCCACATTACGCTACCCACCAGTGTAGAGGGCTCAAACCTCATTGTCAATACATATATATTGTAGTATATGTAAATATATAAATTATTATTTATGTAATCATCAAGTTTTCTACTTAATATTTCAATATTTGTAAAATATACAGTTGTGAGCAAAATGGCATCGCCCATACGGAAAGTTGGGAGTTTGTTATATGCGACCATCTTCTTTGTGATTAAAATCCGTGGTACTATGATTCGCGATGTACAGATTACTTCCAACTCAAGACCCTTTTGAAAACTTAATGCTACGGCACATCTATAATGTAATTCTCATTTGCAGCGAATATGATCAATTCCTCATTGAGGAAGACGGACGGGTCGAAGAAATCCTCTTTCAGGAATATACTCAACTCGGTTTGAGCACTCCTCCGAAAATAACGCATGCACGAACCATTGAAGATGTTATTCATCTATTGAATACGGGAAAATTCGATCTTGTCGTAACGATGCTTGATTTGGGGAAAACTACTGTATTTGATCTTGCAAATGCAATAAAATCACAATTTACACATATTCCTTTAATCGCGTTGTCTCCGCTTCCGAATAAAAAGATGAGCTCATTTTTTTACCAAAAAGTTAAACAATGTGTTGATAATTTATTCTATTGGCAGGGTAATCCCAACATATTCCTCGCGATGATAAAACTTCTCGAAGATCGAATGAACGCTCTGCATGACGCGAACTCTACGGCTCAGGTCCCGGTAATCATATTGGTGGAGAATTCAGTACGGTTCTACTCGTCTTTCTTACCATTGCTCTATACATGCATTATCCAACAGACGCGTTCAAGCATGAGCGAAGCGCTCAATCCGTGGGCCACTGCATTACGGATGAGAGGGCGTCCGAAAATCCTTTTGGCCAAGACATATGAAGAGGCAATGGACCTTTACAATACTTTCAAACAGCATGTGCTTGGGATTATCACCGATGTTGCTTTTGACAGGGAGGGTTCGAATGATCCTTACGCAGGATTCCATTTACTTCGCCATTTTAAAGCCCACGACCCAGATTTGCCAGTGTTAATCCAATCAGCAAAATATGATAATGCCCAGACAGCATACGATCATGAAGCCGCTTTCATTTGGAAACTGAGCCCTTCCTTGTTGAATGATTTACGTCAATATGTTTTCGAACATTATGGATTCGGACCGTTCATTTTCAGGGATAGCGAAACAAAAGAAGAATTGGCACGGGCCGAAGATCTTCGAGCTCTTCAACACGTTATGCCAAAAGTCCCGATATCTTGTTTCATCGCACATTCGAATCACAATGATTTCTCTCGTTGGCTAAAGGCCAGAAGCCATTACTTTTTGGCCAATCTCTTCAGACCTCTGTCTGTAGCAGAATACAAAGATCCGGAAGCATTGAGAGACCATCTTGTTCAGATGATCAAAGATTACCGCCTTAATATCGGTAAGGGAGTAATCGCTCAATTCAATAGAAACAATTATGACGAACTATCATTCTTTACTCGTATAGGATCAGGGTCCTTAGGAGGCAAAGGCCGCGGCCTGGCCTTCATTGACTATCAGCTTCGCAAAGGCAATATCGTTGAAAAATACCAAGGAATGTATGTATCGATCCCGCGTACGGTAGTGATATCCACTGACTTGTTCAGTCAATTCATCGAAGAAAATAACTTGATGGAAATTGCAGGTTCGTCTCTTCCGGATGAAAACCTCCGCAAAGTATTTCTATCTAAACCGCTACCTTCACAACTGATGCTGGATCTTGAGGCTATCGTCCGCGTAATTAAAGTTCCGATTGCCGTTCGCTCTTCAAGTCTGCTTGAAGATTCTCACAACCAACCTTTTGCAGGTGTCTATGAAACCTGTATGCTTCCTAATAAAGGCACAGACGAAGAACGTCTTCATGCTTTGGCACAAGCAATCAAATGTGTATATGCATCGACCTTTTACAACAAGAGCAAAGAGTACCAACGAGCGACCAATCATATGATCGAAGAAGAAAAGATGGGGGTTATCATCCAACAAATCATCGGAAGCCCCCATGGTGAGTATTGGTATCCTAACTTTTCCGGTGTTGCCCGCTCTTTGAATTTCTATCCTATCGGAAATGAAAAACCGGAAGATGGAGTTGGCATGCTGTGCTTCGGATTTGGAAAAGCTGTCGTAGATAACGGTATGGCATTCAGGTTTTCTCCGAGATACCCAAAGAAGAATCTTCAATTCTTAGGGGGATTGGAATCAAGTTCGCAAATGGATTTTTATGCATTGGACATGAGCAAGCCTTATGTACCGGAAGGAAATCCAGAGAATCTCGCATTGGTACCATTGTCCGAAGCTGAAAAACATCCTGAAACGTTACGGTATATCGGGTCGACTTACGATGCAAAATCCGGGACTTTGGTGGACCAGCTATCAATCGACGGACCAAAGGTTATTACCTTCAATGGCATATTGAAATACAATAGCCACCCGATTGCTGGAATCATAAGGGATATTCTTTCATTTGGTGAAAAAGTGATGAACGTCCCGATTGAGATTGAGTTTGCGGTCAATCTGAACAGGCCCGATTGGAAAAAGCCAGAATTCAGCCTTCTTCAGATCAGACCCATCGTATCAGGAGCCGAGTCGATGGACCTGAATATCTCAACTCAAGAGAAAGAGCATGCATGGGTATGGTCAAACCACGTTATGGGCAACGGTCAGGTCAATTCAATAACCGATGTGGTCTATATCAAGTCGACCGAATTCAAAACAGCCCACACTTCAGAAATGGCATTGGAACTTGAGATGATAAATGCTCCGTTTATCGAAGAAGACCGTCAATACATCCTCATTGTTGCCGGTCGATTAGGGTCAAGTGATCGGTGGTTGGGAATACCCGTGATTTGGGCACAGATATCACAAGCCGCTGTTATAATTGAAACAGGACTGCCTGGATTTCAAGTAGAGCCAAGCCAAGGAACGCACTTTTTCCAAAACATCACTTCGTTGGGAACGATTTATTTGACAGTCAATCCCAGTTATGATGATGGATCGTGTGATTTCTCGCAATTCGATCGTTTGCCGATAATCAAAGAATCAGCTCACTTCAGGCATGTACGAGCAGCGAGACCATTCACGGTGAAAGCCGACGGGCGTAAAAAAATTGGCATCGTACTACCATCGAATACCGATTCGCATTTTTAGCATCTACAGTTATTTTCTTTGTTGCGGTTCCATCGTCCACGTTGATTGGGTACCCTGATCAACAAGCGAAGCAAAATAATCCCATACCGGATCTGCAGGGGGAGCTGCTGTTACGGTGAGTAATTCCTGCTTGATCGGATGAACAAATGCAATACTTCTGGCATGCAGGTGAATCCCGCCACCTTGATTGGATCGTGCGGCTCCGTATTTGAGATCCCCTTTAATATGGGATCCCATCGCCGCCAGTTGTGCCCTTATCTGATGCTGTCTCCCGGTGATGAGTTCAATCTCAAGCAGAAAAAAACTTTTTGAAGCTCCGATTATAGCGAATCGCATCGACGCCTTCTTACTTTGAATGCGTTCATGAATACTAGCGGTAGTTTTGTTCTTAGTTGGATTACGTGTCAAATAATGAGTGACCACTCCCTCGGGTTCCCGGGGAACTCGATCAACAACCGCCCAATAGATTTTTTTTACGGCATTGTCATCCCTAAACAAATCGTTCATCCGCACCAACGCTTTTTCTGTTTTTGCAAGCACAAGGATTCCGCTTGATGGCCTGTCAAGGCGATGAGGGACTCCCAGATATACGTTTCCAGGCTTATTATACTTTTGTTTTAGATACAGTTTCACATCATCGAGTATGGTCGCATCGTTGGTCTTGTCCCCTTGGCTAAGCTCTCCCGGGAGTTTATTCAATAGTATCAGGTGATTATCTTCGAATATGATCCTTTGTCCGATGTTATTCATCTTCCTGATCCTTTACCGTGTCATCAAACGGATCGATATCTGCAAACAATGAGGGTTCGGCTTGCTGTGCTTGAGGGTCGGCTTCATGTTTTATCCGCAGAGACTGGGCTTCCTTGGTTGTAAGACGAACTCCGTTTGCCTTGACACCTTTGATCAAGAATCTGGAGAAATATGTTCGATCTTCCAAGTTTTTATATCCCTTCCCTTTCTTGTACAAAATAGTGATCCTTGCATCATCAAGGGTTGAGAGCGTATATAATTTATAATCGTCACCGGGAAGCAGCTCATACGTTTTATTAAGAATGAATTGGGTAATCCTACAACGCTTGATAAAGAGATATTTAAGATTCTTCTCTTGGTAGATGATGGTAAAGACAAGAGCCTCCAACTCTTCCTTATCCGCAAAACCACAATGTCGCAAGGCCTTCCCAACAAACAGTTTCTCAGGAACATCGGTAACAAAATATGTCCCTTCTTTTTGGATAATCAGGATTCTGTCGAATTGCGATACCGTAAGCAACACGTTCCCGCTTTTCAATCCATACCCGAGATAACCGTTTTCCGGATCATATCTGAGAGGGAGATCACGAACGGCAGCTTCTCGCACATCAGCTTTCTTGAAACTTCCGATTTCAGTTTTCCGCTTATGGCTTTCGATGCCTACCATGTGTTTCAATTCATCAAGAAATCCCAATGAATAATCGATTATATGGTTGAGGTTCCATTCGATCTTCTCAAGCTCTGCATTGATCTCTTCAATTTCCGCCCTGTTCTTCTCGATATCAAAAAGACTGATGCGTCTGATGGGAATTTTTAACAATCGTTCGACATCTTCGGAAGTGACATCTCTGGCAATCTGCTCCTTAAAAGGATTGAATCCGGTTATTACAGCCCGTTCGACTTCTTCTTGCGTACGTTTTTGCTCGATTCGCTTATATATCCGTTCCTCTACGAAAATTCTTTCGAGGGTCCTTGCGTGCAATCTGTCGAGCAGATGTCCTTTTTGTAATTGCAATTCCATCGTGAGCACTTCAACGAGGTGTTTTGCATGAAAATGAATCATCTCCTCAACTGTCATGATAGTGGGAATATTGTCCTTAATTACCAACGGGTTGACAGTTATGGATTGTTCACAAGCGGTAAATGCATAAAGGGCATCGACAACTTCGTTCGAATAGGTATTACGAGCCAATGTGATCTCAATATTGGCTTTTTCTGCAGTATAGTCATTGATCGACGCAATCTTGATTTTCCCTTTTTTCCCGGCATCTTCAATAGACTTGATCATCTTGTCCGTCGTAACACCATACGGCAGCTCATCAATTACTATCCTTTTGGGATCTTTGGTATCAAGTTTTGCCCTGATCAAAACTTTTCCCGTTCCATTTGAATAGGAAGAAATATCCATCAGTCCTCCGGTTGGGAAATCAGGATACAATTCAAATGTATTTCCATTGAGGACGGCTGCCACGGCATCAATAACTTCAATGAGATTATGGGGAAGGATACGGGTCGACATGCCTACCGCGATACCTTCGGTTCCCTGGATCAAAACGATGGGCAGTTTTGCAGGGAACACTACCGGCTCTTTGTTCCGCCCATCGTATGAATCAACCATTTCGGTCAATTCGGGATTATAGAGGACTTTCTTCGCGAACGGCAGGACTCTACATTCGATATACCTCGGAGCTGCGGCTTCGTCTCCCGTATAGATATTTCCGAAGTTACCCTGCTTGTCTATGAACAGGTTCATATTTGCGAGATTGACCAGGGCATCCCCGATTGAGGCATCACCATGAGGATGATAACGCATCGCATGCCCGACAACGTTAGCGACTTTGTGGAATTTACCGTCATCCATCTCAAACAGTGAATGGAGGATTCTACGTTGTACCGGTTTTAACCCATCGATGATGTCAGGAATCGCCCGGTCCTTAATCACATATGATGCGTACTCAAGGAAGTTTTCTTTGAAAACAGTTTCTGCATGTGCCATTACCTGAGATTCTCCATGATGAACTCACGCCGGTCGGGGGTATTGTCTCCCATATAGAATTGAAGCGTTTTATGCATTTCACTCGTTGAGGAAATCGATACGGGAATGAGACGCATGCTTTCATTGATGAACTGATGGAATTCAGAGGGATTAATTTCACCCAAACCTTTGAACCGTGTAACTTCTGGTCCTCTCAAGCGCTTGACGGCTTCATCCCGTTGGGCTTCCGTATAGCAATATGTCGTCTCTTGTTTATTCCTTACCCTGAATAGCGGAGTCTCTAGAATAAACAGTCTTCCAGCGAGAACGAGTTCTTCAAAGTAACTGAGAAAATAGGTCATGAGCAAGTTTCTAATGTGAAAGCCATCGGTATCGGCATCAGTCGCTATGATCACTTTCCCATAGCGTAAGCCTTCTATTCCATTTTCCAAGCCCAAGGCTATCATCATATTGTACAATTCTTCATTCTTATAGATTTCAGTCCTTTTCTTATCAAATACATTAAGGACTTTCCCCCTAAGACTGAATACCGCTTGCGTATACACATCTCGCACACTGACCAAAGAACCGGAAGCAGATAATCCTTCGGTCAGGAAAATCATCGACTTCTCACCTTTCTCTCCATGAGTTCCCAAATGGTATTTGCAGTCTCTAAGTTTCGGAATGTTGATAGATACTTTTTTAGCCGCTTCCCTGGCGGCGCCCTTCACCGCAGCCAATTCTTTTCTGAGCTTTTCATTGTTAGCGATTTTTTGGGAAAGTTTGTTTGCTTCTTCGGGATTCTTCAACAAGAAATCGATTATGGCTTCTTTCACTTCTTGGATGATCCATGTGCGGACTTCGGTATTGCCCAGTTTATTTTTCGTCTGGCTTTCAAAGAGCGGATCTTGCAACTTGATTGCAATAGCACCGGTAAGGCCTTCACGTACATCGGGAGCGGTATAATTCTTCTTGAAAAATTCATTGATTCCCTTGAGGATACCTTCTTTGAATGCCCAAAGATGCGTGCCGCCATCGCTGGTATGTTGCCCGTTGACATAGGAAAAATAGGATTCACCGTAATTCATCGTATGGGTAAAGGCAAATTCAATTCTATGGTTTCTGTGATAGATGGTCGTATACAATGCTTCTGAGCCTACCTGTTTGTCCAAAAGATCAAGCAACCCATGTTTGGAGGTAAAGAGCTTTTTATTGTATTCAAGTGTCAACCCAGTATTCAGATAGGCATAATTCCAAAGTCGCTCTTCGACAAAGCTCTCCTCGAAATGATAATCACTGAAAAGATCTTCGTCATGATCAGGGACAAATTCGATAAGGGTTCCGTTGGGTTCGCCGGTGGTCCCCGTCTTTTCAGAAATCAATTCTCCCTTTTCGAAAACAGCTTCTGAGAAAAGGCCTTCGCGATAAGAACAGACTCTGAACCGAGAAGAAAGTGCATTTACCGCTTTGGTCCCGACTCCGTTAAGCCCGACAGAAAATTGAAACACGTCATCGTTGAATTTTCCACCCGTGTTGATTACCGATACGCAATCGATGACTTTCCCTAACGGTATTCCCCTGCCGAAATCCCTTACTTGAATCTGGTCACCATCTAATTTAATAGAGATACGATTCCCATACTCCATAATGAATTCATCGACACTGTTATCGATGACTTCTTTAAGAAGAATATATATACCATCTTCAAAATGTGATCCGTCCCCCAAACGTCCGATATACATCCCCGGACGCAAGCGTATATGCTCGAGGGCACTGAGCGTTTGGATTTTGCTCTCGTCGTAAGCGGCAGGGCCTGCCTGGGTTTTTCTTGTTGCCATTGGTTTCGATTATAGCCTCTTTTTTTAGTTCGTGCAAAGGTTGGGACAGCTCTTTAAAGATGTAGTCTACTAATATTTTGTGTTATCATTGTAAAAAATCAACCAAAATCGAATTGGTTACATCCGGATGTGTCTCTAGCGGAAAATGTCCTGCGTGTTCAATGATATGGTATGTTGCTCCGGGTAGGATTTGGGCTATGCGATCGACATCAGCAACAGGTGTCCAAGGATCGTTTTTACCCCACACTATCAATACCGGCATGTTCAGCGAACCAAGTTCTTCAATCTGCACATCGGTAGAAGTTTTCAACAAACTTGGTACTTGTCGTGCGGTACCATCGATGAGCAATGGTTCTCGATATCCTTTTATGTCTTTCTCATTCGGTGATGTAAGATATCCCTGTTCAAGAATCTTTTCTATCTGTTTAGGGTTTGAGAAACGATATTGGACTAACACTTGAATCCAGCGGATAACTGAAGGAATCCAGAGAGGAACATTCCTTTTTGAATCCGGATTCCCGAAAGCTCCGTCTATAATAGTAATTGAAGCGGTTCTTTCTTGCCTGGCCAAAGCCATTCGTACGGCTGTTGCCGCTCCCATGCTATGGCCGACCAGATGCCATCGGACCTGGGGGATATCTGAAGGCAATCGATCAAGGAACGTCCATAACAATGTACTTCGCGCATTTTGGCTATGATCTATGTTTCCACTCCGGTCGCTATATCCGAATCCGGGCAAATCCACCGCCACCACCACAAATCCTGCAGCGGTCAACGAAGGTATGGTCTTTTCAAACGAATAGGTTGACCCACCCAATCCATGAATCAGCAAAACATTGCCCTTGGGATCTACGGTGGGGGTATAAAGACGATAATGAAGGCGAATAGTATTAACTTCCATGTACTGACTCGACAGATACGGATATACATCAATGAGGTCCGGATATTTAGAGATCGGTATTAAATATGGGGTTACACAAGATATTAGAAGTATCGTTATCATAATAACCATGATAACTATTAGAATCATCTTCAGTTGCTTACGTGCAGGTTTCATGTATGTGCTCAACATAATCGGCCATCTTGAATTTTCTCTCTAGCCCGCGATCATTCATATAACGGACGTTACCGAAAACAGAGCGTTCTTTCCATGGCCTGTCGTGGAGTCCGAAACACCAAGCAACTCCCGCATATCCGTTGGGGTCTCTTCCATCAAGTCCATATGTATTGTTCAGCTGCAATGCCAATGAATAAGCCTGTTCGGGAGATTCTTTCCATTCCAATATTTTCTTTGCCCAATACATCCGCATATATCCGTGCATGAACCCACATATCACCAATTGTTTTTGGGCAGCATTCCAATAAGGGTCTTCGGTTTGGCTTTCTATCAGTTGCTTATCAGAATAGTACGCCGGACGTGTATCGTATCGATGAGCATCAAGCGTAGTCTTTGCCCAGTTCGGCAGAGCCTCATATGAATCATATCGGGAGTTGTAATAACAAAAATTGATGGCCAATTCTCTTCGTACGACCAACTCTTCTAGAAATCCCGAGTCATCGTAAGGATCGTGTTCCTTGACTGCCCGATATACGCGTATCGGTGAAATATGTCCGAAATGAAGGTATGGGCTTAATTTCGATGTCATGTTCTTTGACGGATCACCTTTCAACGTACGGTAATTCGGGAGAATGGATTCGATGAACACATCCAACAAAGCATTCGCATGTTGAGTACCTCCGGTAAATCCGTCCACCTTCCCGATCGAATGATCAATCGGAAGCTTATGGATGATCGTTTCTAATCGGTGCCTGTCACTCAGGTCCATTGTCTCAAAGTTTACTCGGGGGTAAGAGGGCTCGATTTCACATATTTGTGGTATCGGAAGCTGTGCATACATATCGATGATAGGCGAAATCTTTCTTCTAAGGGTTGCCGCCGAATACTCTTGTTTTATGCTGGCGACTTCTACAGGGACAACTATATCGGTCTCTATCTGAATCATGCTACACGGTACATATTCGGCAACTATCGTTCTCCATTGCCTTTCAATCGTGAGATACCCACGGTCAACCACAACCATGCACGCATTATCGGACAACTGCTTAATTGCGAGGATCGGTTCGACCAATCCAATGATAAACGCGACATTTTTTTCCCTGATGGAGGTTGCTAGCCCATGTAATCCTTCGAGCATAAAAGCATAATGGCGTGCGTTCGCATCCGGATACGTACTGGTAATCCCGAAACACACCAGCAAAGGTTTCTTTAATATATTTGCTTGTGTTATTGCAAATTCAAACGCATGATTATCTTCAACCCGCTGCGAATGTTGCATCCAATACAACACATATGATTTGTCCAAGACTTCTCGGTCATTTAAAAATTGAACTCTGTTCTCATATGCATCCATAACAAGACTATAAGCGATAAACAGGATTCCTTATAGCTGTTGACAGTTCATTTTTCATAAATGAATAATACTATTGGAGGAAATCTGTTGATGAGACTTAATCCATTAGGGGCTTCATTCTTAAGTTTGTACCTATCAGTCGGTGCGATTCATATCATCGGATGTTATCGTGAGAATTGGCATATCAAAGCGTATTCAAAACCTTTTCTGATGCCGTTGTTACTCGCTTCATACCTAGCAACAATGCAAGAAAGAGCTTCATTATTGATTATCATTGCCCTCATATGTGATACGGCCGGCGATGTGTTGCTCATGTTCAGGGACCGCCATGGAATCCGTTTTCTGTTAATGGGAATGCTATGTTTCATCGGCGGTCATGTCGGTTATTCGATATGGCTATTCAGTTCACATGATACATTCGTCATCGCGATACCGTGGACAATCGGTTGCGTTGTCGCAGCTTCCCTTTCCTTATGGTTTCGGAAGACGATGATTAAAAGTGGACATCGCTATCACAACATACTATCTGCATATGCATTGTTCATCGATGCTTTGATTGTCGGTGCATTGTATACGTGGGGAAGCGGGAATTTAATTGGAACACTGCTCTGTCTTGCGGGAGCATTGTTATTCTGCCTATCTGATTTTCTGATCGCGATGGAAACCATAGGCAGGAAAATAGGAGACAAGACATCAGTAATGATTACCTATATCTTTGCCCAGCTCTTGTTCATCAGCGGATTCGTATTGCTTTCCTGAACGTCTCAATCCATGGAAAATACCTGCAACTATTGCCATTGAGTCTGTCCTCAGTTATAGTAGTTCTATTATGGAAGACCCTTTACCCGGATCAGGGGATGATTCAGACTACCACAGTACAAGCCGTTCATTCCCTAAACATTCAGGGAGGATGCAATGGTAGCGCAATTCCTCCCGATATTGGCCCTCATTGTCCTATCTGCTTTTTTCTCAGCATCCGAAACAGCTTTTACTTCGTTGTCCTTCCTGCAAATTAGGATGCTTGAAACATCAAAAGGAAGATTAGGCAAGCAAACTGCCATACTGGCAAAACAATCAGATGTATTACTGACGACCATTCTCATTGGAAACAACATAGTGAACTTAAGCGCGTCGGCACTTACGACTTCCTATGCAATTTCAATCGGTGGCAGTACCGCTATCGGTATAGCGACGGGAATCCTTACCTTTGTAATCCTGTTGTTCGGCGAGATCGCACCGAAACAGTTGGCAATCGCCCACAATACAACAGTGGCTAAAATAGCCACGTATCCAATCAGATTTTTTATCATCGTTTTATACCCGATTGTTTTCGTAGTCAAACACATCAGCTCATTGTTCACTCGGTTTTTTACGAAAAAACAGAAAGAAAAGCTCTCGGTCGATTCTCTGATGCATGTTGTCGATGTCGCTGAAGACGAAGGAATCGTTGATGAATACGAAACATCTTTGGTTCAACGCGTACTACATTTTAGTGAAGCTACGGTGAAATCAATCATGACACACCGGACAGATGTTTTCAGCATTCCAACTAATCTGACATTGGAAGAAGCCTTCCCTCCGGTTGTCAACAGCGGATTTTCACGGATTCCGGTCTATGAAGAAACTCCGGAAAATATCACCGGAATCTTATTGATTCGCGACATGCTGGCTGCGGTTGTGAGCGGGCGTGTTGAGGAAACGGTTTCAAATTTTATGTTGCCTCCAATTTTTGTCCCGGAGACCCGAAAGGTTGACGACATGCTGTTTCAATTCAAAAAGGACAAATTGCAAATCGCAGTAGTATTGGATGAATACGGCGGTCTTTCGGGAATTGTTTCACTCGAAGATATCATCGAACAGTTATTCGGGGAAATCTATGATGAACACGAAACCGGAACCGAGGAGAGAATCAGAGAAGACGGAGACGGGTTCATTATTCAAGGGGACACATCAATGCAACAAATTAAGGATGAGCTTGATCTGGACATGGAACAAGTCGATCCTTCCTGCACTCTTGCCGCTTATCTCATTGAGAAATTAGGAGCGATCCCTGAGACATTGGATTTCGTAGAGACGGAGATGGGAACATATACGATAGTTGAAATGAAAGGAAAAAGAATCGAAGTAGTCCGATTTGTCCCCAAGGACAACCCGGAAGAATAGCCTTTATTGACACCTTCAACTTATCAGCGGTAATATGCCCGCATGAGTACTTATCCATTCAAGGAAATCGAACCAAAATGGCAAGAGTTTTGGGAACGCAACAAAACGTTCGCAGTATCGGAAGATAGTGCATATCCCAAAGATAAACGAGCATATGTGTTGGATATGTTTCCCTATCCATCAGGAGCAGGATTGCATGTCGGTCATCCCGAAGGATATACGGCAACAGATATCTATTGCCGCTTCCTACGCATGAATGGATATAATGTTCTTCATCCGATGGGGTTCGATTCGTTCGGTCTACCGGCAGAGAACTACGCTATCAAGACCGGAACCCATCCGAGGGCGACTACCGAGAAAAATATCGACAATTTCAGAAAACAGATAAAAAGCCTTGGTTTCAGTTATGACTGGGACAGGGAGATCTCTACCCATAAGAGCGAATATTATAGATGGACGCAATGGATTTTCCTTCAGCTGTTCAAACGGGGACTTGCTTATGAAGCACAGACACCGATCAACTGGTGTCCGAATTGTTTGACAGGAATTTCGAATGAAGAAGTGAAAGAGGGTTGCTGTGAGCGGTGCGGAACGAAAGTGACCCGAAAAAATATCCGTCAATGGATTTTAAAGATCACCGCGTATGCCGAACGATTATTGAAAGATCTCGACAAATTGGATTGGCCTGAATCTATCAAGCTGATGCAAAGTAATTGGATTGGGAGAAGCGAAGGCGCATCGGTAATTTTCACTATCGAAAATAGTACTGATACTCTTGAAATCTTCACTACCCGCAGTGACACGTTGTTCGGAGCAACCTATATGGTCGTATCCCCTGAACATCCGTTGCTCAAAAAACTTACTACCGATAACCAGAAAGAAGCGGTGGAAGAGTATGTATTGAAAGCTGCCCAGAAATCTGATTTGGAGCGAACCGATCTGGCAAAGGATAAGACCGGAGTGTTTACCGGGAGTTACGCAATCAACCCGGTTAACCAAGAACGTCTGCCGATTTGGGTGGCCGATTATGTTTTGATCTCGTATGGGACAGGTGCAATCATGGCTGTCCCTGCTCACGACACCCGAGACTGGGAATTCGCTAAGAAATTCAACCTGCCGATCATTGAAGTCCTTAAAAGTGAAGTGGATGTTCAAAAACAGGCCTGGACCGAAGATGGAATCCACGTTAATTCGGGGTTTTTAGACGGTTTGGATAAATCAACAGCCATAGCAACAATGAATGATTGGCTTGAAAACAAAGGATTGGGGAAAAAGGACATCAATTACAAACTGAGGGATTGGGTATTCAGCCGTCAGCGGTATTGGGGAGAACCGATACCCCTTGTCCATTGTGAGAAATGTGGTATTGTTCCGGTCTCAGAGAATCAGCTCCCACTGACACTCCCTGAAGTAAGTTCTTACGCGCCTTCGGGGACGGGAGAAAGCCCGTTGGTAAACATCACCGATTGGGTGAATACCACATGCCCGAACTGTAACGGAAAAGCAAAACGCGAAACAAATACCATGCCCCAATGGGCTGGTTCGTGTTGGTATTATTTGAGATATTTGGATCCTAATAATTTCAAAGAACTTGCTGCTAAAGACAAGATTGAATACTGGATGCCTGTGAACCTCTATGTAGGCGGTGCCGAACATGCTGTTCTACACTTGCTGTATGCCCGCTTCTGGCATAAGGTTCTCTATGATATCGGTATGGTTAATACTGATGAGCCGTTCGTACGGTTGATTAACCAAGGAATGATTACGTCATTCGCATTCCAACGTGCAAACAAAACTTTGGTAGCGACCGATGAAGTTGAAGAAATCGCTTCTGATACGTTCATCGAGAAAGCAACCGGAGAACAACTTGAACGTGTCGTGGCAAAGATGTCAAAGAGCTTAAAGAATGTAATTAACCCTGATGACATCATAAACGAATACGGGGCGGATTCCATGCGGATGTATGAAATGTTCATGGGTCCTCTAGAGGTCTCCAAACCATGGACAACCACAGGAATTTCAGGTGTGTTCCGTTTCATGGAGCGAATCTGGCGTCTCACCGAGCGGCCATTAAGCAATGATCCGGCTCCAGAGCATATCGTCCGACTCTTGCACAAGACAATCAAGAAAGTAACACACGATACGGCAACACTCAATTTCAATACTGCAATCTCACAAATGATGATTTTCATAAACGAACTGTATAAAATCGAACAATTGCCGACTGAAGTATGGAAGCCCTTCATCTTATTACTAGCTCCGTATGCTCCCCATATGGCCGAAGAATTGTGGGCGCTTGAGGGCAATGATCCTTCTGTAAGCAAGGAATCTTGGCCAACCTACGATGAAGAGTTAACCATCGAACAAACAGTTGAAGTAGTGTTCCAGATCAATGGGAAGGTACGAGCAAAGGTGCTTGTTGAAACCGGAACGGAGAATCTCAAAGAATTAGCTTTCCAACATGAACGAATCATGGAATTGATCGAAGGAAAGACCATCGTCAAGACTATCGTAATTCCTGACAAGCTTGTTAATATCGTAGTCAAAGGATGATATGATGTGGTCAATTGCTTCGCTTGGCAAGACCTCCAAGCGAAGTTTCACGATACAATGAGGGTAAAGCCTGACCTGTTTCCATCATCACGTCTACGACAGTATCGAATGACACTTTATGACGTCCGTCGCTTAATAGGGCATAACTGGCATGGTCGAGCGCACGCATCGCTCCCAATGCATTGCGTTCAATGCAAGGTATTTGCACCAACCCCAACATAGGATCGCAGGTAAGGCCAAGGTGATGTTCCAATCCCATTTCGGCGGCATATTCGATTTGGTGAATTGTTCCGCCTAACACTTGGGCAGCCGCTGATGATGCCATTGCGCATGCGACACCTATTTCTCCTTGGCATCCGACTTCAGCCCCGGAAATCGATCCGTTATGTTTGACGAGATTTCCAATAAGTCCGGCTGTTAGCAAAGCCCGAAGGATTTTAATTTTTGGAAGCTTATATTGATTGCGCAGATAAAAAAGCACAGCGGGAAGCACTCCGCACGAACCGCAGGTCGGAGCAGTTACGATTTTCCCACCCGCGGCATTTTCCTCTGAAACAGCCAGTGCATAACTCAAAGCCCTCGTAGGCGTTGCCACCGGGCCGGTCATGTCATTTGATTTTGCGAAAAATTGTGAAGCTTTCCTTTGAAGCTTGAGTCCTCCTGGCAATACTCCCTCCTGGTTCAACCCCGCATCGATCGCTTCAAGCATTACTTCCCAGATTTCTTCAGCGAATGTTAGGATTTGCTGCCCTTCGAATCGAACGACGAATTCCCATAACTGCAACCCTTCTTCTTCACAATAACCGAGGATCTGTTTCATGGTGCCCAATTCTTTGGGATATGGATGATGCTCTTCTTTCGGATCAGCTCCTTCCTTTACAATTTTGCCACCGCCTACACTGTAATAGGTCTGTTCGCACATCAGGGTGTTATCATGAATATAAGCTCTTACGGTGAGGGCATTGGGATGAGCCGGTTTATATTGATCAGGGAACCAGAAGATTTGGACTTCTTTGCCTGCATCTTTGAATATTTTACGAAGGGTACTGTCGGTCAGATGCCCTTTCCCGGTTGCGGCGAGGCTTCCAAATAGATGGGCTTCGAATGTATCGCATTCACTGTGACGGGCTAAAAAATCGGCAGCGGCAAACCTGGGCCCCATCGTATGGCTGCTCGAGGGCCCATATCCGATTCGATACAATTCTTTCAATGATTCCATGACCCAACTGTACTGTTTTTAAGCGGTCTTGGGAAGATTGATCAAGCTTACCTTGTTGATAATTCCAAGTACGCCGCATCAGATAACAAAAACAATGGGTCTGCGGTAGTTATATGCCAGAAAGGCGTATTCGCAACTCCGGGTTCCTGCTCTGGAACAAGCACCCTTAATTCCATATTCCTCTCCAGACAAAGGAATCGCAACAGCCCGGGATATAAGTTGTCATACGTATTCGAACCTTCTGAAAAGCTATAGATATCAGAATAAGCGGGGTGCTCACATACCCATTTTCCTGGAGGCAAACCTTCAAAATGCATCTCTACCGGAGACCACTTAACAATATCATCCATAGTGAATGCACCGCTGACAATAGCCTTCCCGATCATATTCCAATCAATTGAAAGCGAATGTTCGTCGATTTGGGATATCATTGTCGCAATTCTATCAAAGTTTACCAGTGCAACCGGATCCGGCCATAATTTTGAAATCTCAATTAACGCATCTGCCAAAGGCCCATATTCCATCGAAAGAATAATCTTGTCAGAATCTTTTGAAAGCGGGGTGTACGCCCCGCCGAAAGGATGGCCCGCTCCCAATGCGTACGCGGCACAAACAACAGTTGTCCGTTCAGGGATTGTGAGCGACACACTCCGTTGTCCGACGGAAAGGTGTGTTTTGTTGATAGAGCCGTTGGCACTCCATATGAGGGTATACCAACATGTTCGGCCGCTTTCGGTCTCCCAAGGATGTTGCTCCCCGATCGCTACGGTTATCGTTCGTTGCATGAGACAACTTGAGCATAGCAACAGGATCAGTAGAGTGCACAGTAAGGAACAGAAGCGTGAATGAGCCATACAAAATACATGGCGTAATTATTCAGTTTGCTTTTCTTGAGAGCTGTTAGCTGTGGGCATGCAACAATTTAAGGTATTCGCTTCTTAACTGTTTGAATAAAGCTTTGAATTGATCACTTTTATAGTCAGCATAGGTCCAATCGAAGCTCTGGAATGCTTTATCTTTGTACAGCAAAGTAACTTCGGCATACATACCGTCATGCAACGGGACCCTATGACTTCTATTTTTCGTTGTTGCTAAGATCAGATTGCCCGCACTGAGAATCCCAGGATCCAGATTGATTACTCGTTTTTCTTCTTTCGCAAACTGTGACTCGATAAAATTCGTTTCGTGCTTGATGTTTACCAATGTGGAAGGATCGATAAGATTCGAAAAAAGTATGAAGTAACGGAATATCGGAGTTCCCATTTCTTCATCGTAGTAATTCGTAAAGATAAATGGGAAAGGGCCTTCCAACTGATGAATCGGCCCATACTTCTCTATCAGTATTTCCAACACATTATCAAGCACTTCTGGACGAGAACAGAGAAGTCCCATCACCAAAGCCGTTTGCTCGAACTGTGTTACCTCACCCATTGTTTCTCACCTGTCACTTCTAAAAGTACCCAGAATTCTGAATGAACGGCAGCTTGCAATCAACTTTTCAACTGCTTTATCATATCTTGCCTGTTCGACTAATTCCGATTCCACAAAGAACGAATATTCCCAAGGCTTTCCGGGAATTGGACGCGATTCCAATTTTTTCATGTTCATACCGTATTGCGACATGATTTGCAACACTTCAAACAAGGCTCCGGGATGGTCTCCGACAGAGAACACCATCGCCACCCTGTTCACCGGCATTACGCTTCGCATTACTGTGGCATGTTCTTCTCTTGAAATTACATAAAAACGGGTAAAATTGCTGCTGTCGGTCTCTATTCCTTCACGCAAAATTTCCATCTTATGATATCTGGCAGCGGCAGAGCTGGCAATCGCAGCGATTTTTGGATTGCGCAGCTGTGCGATATGGGCAACCGCACCGGCTGTGTCAAAAAATGGTAATGCCTGCGCTTGAGGAAGTTCGGTTTCAAGAAATCTGGAACATTGCGCCAACCCTTGGGGGTGGGTATATACCTGCTCCAATTGATCAAGAGAAGAACCGGGCAAACCTATAAGGCAGTGAACAATCCTTATCTGCTTTTCACCGACAACGGTCAGGTTCGGATAGGAATTCAATAAATCCAGTGTTTCGTTGATTGTCCCCCCAAGCGTATTCTCAACTGGCAAGACTGCATAACGAGCTTCCCCGGCTTGAACCTTTTCAAATGCGTCTGAAAACATTCTGCACGGTAAAGTGGCTACCTGATCGTCGAATACTTGTCGGATGGCTTGTTCACTGAACGCTCCATGATCTCCTTGGAAAGCGACGTTCATGGTAGAACCGATTTGTCGGTTCGTATCCGAGGACCAAATTTCTATCTCTGCTTTCGCAGTGGGTATTCTTTCAAGTGATTTGCCAACGACGGGACAGAGAGCTTGGATATCCCGCATCAATTTTTCAAACTGTTCCGGAAATAGTGATTGTGGACCATCTGATAACGCTTTTTCGGGATTATCATGGACTTCAACCATCAGTCCGCTTGCGCCTGCTGCGACAATTGCCAATGAAGTTGGGCTTACCATGTCACGTAACCCAGTGGCGTGACTCGGATCCCCAATTATCGGCAAATGGCTCAGTTTGGTCACCACGGGAATCGCACTAATGTCCAATGTATTCCGGGTTGCCTGTTCATATGTTCTGATGCCTCGTTCGCACAGTACAATCTGATCGGTCCCGCTTGCCATAAGATATTCGGCTGCCATCAACCATTCCTCAATAGTTGCTGAGAGTCCTCTTTTTAGCAACACCGGCCGCCCTGTCTTCCCTACTTCCTTGAGCAATTCAAAATTTTGCATATTGCGGGCCCCGATTTGGAACATATCGACATAATCCAGCATCATATCGACATCTTTCGGGCTTACTATTTCAGTAGTCACAGGCATAGAGCATTCTTCACCGGCTTCTTTGAGGTATTTCAACCCTTCTTCACCAAGTCCTTGAAACGCATATGGAGAAGAGCGCGGTTTGAATGCTCCTCCACGAAGCATTACCGCACCCGCGTCACGTACAAGTTTGGCGATGGTCCTGATTTGTTCGCGACTTTCCACGGCACATGGGCCCGCGGCCACAACAATCCTGGGTCCACCTATTTTCACATTCTTTATTCGGACTATCGTATCGCTCTTCTTTAGTTCGCGACTTGCAAGTTTATATGGTTTGGAAATCGGGACAACGTTTGCGACTCCTTCAAGAATTGCAACTTCGCGGATATCGATCCGATTGGTACCGACCGCACCCAACACGGTTTCTTCTTGTCCAATTATTTCTTTGACCTTGAAACCACGGGATTTGAGAAAGTCCCTGATCTTACTTTTCTGTTCTTCAGTAATCTGCTGTTTCAACACTACTATCATGGTCTGCTCAGGCTACGGCTTTTATTGGCCAATTGTCAAGTTATCCAACAAATGGTTGCATCATAACCGTTCATTCAGTACAATCGCCGCATGATTACCGATTGGGATGAACTATTTGCTCAGATTTCACGCGCGGTGAAAGAACACACGGCGAACCTTCCGTCCGTTTCACAGATAGCACAAACTTCATTGCAGGATCCATTCAGGGTACTCATTTCGACAATAATTTCGCTACGGACCAAGGATGAGGTTACCATAGCTGCTTCAAAACGGTTGTTTTCATTGGCAACCGATCCGTTTACCATGGTTACGTTAGATATCCAAGCGATAGAACAGGCAATCTATCCAGCAGGATTCTATAGAAACAAGGCGAAGCATATTGTGGCAATCAGTTCGATTTTAATAGACCGATACGAAGGGAATGTCCCTCCGGACAGAAATCTTCTGATGAAACTTCCCGGAGTCGGTCCAAAAACAGCAAACCTGACTCTTAATTTGGGATTTGGGATTGATGCGATTTGTGTGGACACTCATGTACACAGGATTTCGAATCGGTTGGGTTGGGTAACAACCGATTCTCCTGAAAAGACCGAAAAAGCATTGGAATCAGTAATGCCTCGAAGGTTTTGGATCCCTTTGAATGAGTTGTTGGTGACATTCGGTCAAAACATATGCAATCCGGTCTCTCCAAAGTGCTCGATATGCCCATTGGAACATCGGTGCCCCAAAATCGGTGTGGGCCACCACAGGTAGATTGATATTACTTTTCTTGAATCTGCAGGATACCGGCAAACACGATAAGATGGAGCACGATCTGCTGGATCCATACAAACCATTCAGAACCATCCAAATTTCCAAAATCAACACGAAGGATATCGGTCAGAACAATGATGACCAACCAGATGATCCATACAGCCATCATTGCGATTTTGGTAAAATTAGCAGGTATAGTCGATACGAACATCGTGGCCAACAGTACGATTCCACAAAGCAACTGAACCGTGGAAATTATATAGACCAAGACTTCTTGGTCTCCTTTCCCTAGTAATTTTGACACTTCGTTAGCAATTTCATGTCCCCAGCCCTTTCCGGTGGAGAATCCGACAATCCCCATGCTGATAAACAAAATGGCAATTAAGATCTGCAAAGCTTTCTTCGATGCGAGCGATTGAAGCGAGACATTTTTCTGAGCCATATACACCCTCCGATAAGGTTGAATCCGTTCATTTGTCTCTATGATCCAAACGTTTCTTTGACCACACGTGAGACCGAATCGGATTTCCCTTGCGTATAGAAATGGACACCGGGAACCCCGGCTTTTAATAACTGCTCTACTTGTCTGATACAATGTCGAACTCCAACTTCCCTCACTTTGCTTGCTGTGGGAGCTACTAGTATGTCATCGACTAGTTCAGATGGCAAATCGACATGAAATGTTTGTGGTAATACATCGACATCGTTTTTCCGACTTAGCGGTTTGATTCCAGGAATGATAGGAACATCGATACCAGCTTCGCGACATCGCTGTACAAATGAAAAATAATGGTCATTTATGAAAAACATCTGCGTGACAATGTAATGGGCACCCGCATCGATCTTCTTTTTTAGCATCGCGATATCATGATCCATGTTGGGAGCTTCGGCATGCTTTTCAGGATATCCGGCAACTCCTATGCAAAATGAGGTAGCAACTGGATCACGTAGCGTCGGGTCGAGGTACTCTCCCCTGTTGATCGCTGCGATTTGGGCGACCATTTGATCAGTATGTTCATACCCTCCCTTGTGGGGAATGAATCTACGTTCCCCTTTTGGAGGATCTCCTCGCAGGGCAAACACATTGTCCAAACCAAGAAAATGTAGATCAATCAATTGATCTTCAAGTTCTTCCTTGGTGGCTCCTCCGCAAATGAGGTGTGGAATCACAGGAATATCATATCGATAATGGATTGCAGCCGATAAAGCAACCGTACCGGGTCGTTTGCGAACGGTCCGTCGTTCCACCAATCCGTCAACCCTATCAATATACACGACTTCTTGCTGATGATTGGTAATGTTGATGTAAGCAGGATGATAGACCAACAGATCTTCGATAGTCTCGTTAATCGAATCTATTGTATGGCCTTTTAATGGAGGAAGTAATTCAAACGTAAACAGAGGGTGCTTTGATTGTGCAATGATGTCTGTCACCTTCATCGATACTTTTCCTTTACACTACTTGCTTGCTTTTATCATGCCATGGCTCCAGGCTGTTGCCTAGTAGCCATGATTAAAGACCTCTCTCAATCGAATAGGATCTCTACCGGTGGAGTTGGCAATTTGCAGTATCTGATCTTCGCCTATAATGCCAACAACTCCATATTTAACACCTTTTCCAACAAAATAGAGTCCGCACACCGAAGCACTCGGATCCATTGCGTAATTTTCTGTCAGTCGCACTCCTATTTCATGTGATGCATCGAGGAGAGTAAAGACCGCAGTTTTGTCAGAATGATCAGGAGAAGAAGGGAATCCGAAAGCTGGTCGAATCGAAGGTAAAGATCCGTAATCCCAGATTTTTTTTAGCGATACACGATGGAGGTGTTCGCTGAAAGCCTCAACCAGCCTATCAGCGAGAAGAGAAACTAGTAAAGCTGAATATTCGTCATGTTTTTCTCTGAATACGCGGGTAAGTTCGTTTGTCTTAAGTCCTGCAGTTGCCACGAACATGCCGATATAATCGTTCGGAACTTCAGATTCAAAGATGAAATCGGATAGGGAAAAAGAATTACTATTTTTTATTTGTTGACTTCTGGCAAATCGGAACGAACAAAGCACTTGTTTCGATTTGATATCAAACACATCAATCGAATTATCTAATGAACGGGCCGGATAGATGCCAATGATCGCTATGATGGATTGTTCGAAACAAGCTTTTACCGACGGATTCTCGAGCAATGCAACCGCATCCGCTTTTACCTTTGCGGCATCTGATGATGTAAGATCGATATTCAAGGCCTTGATTAACATGGTCCAATTGATCATCGGTACGAGTTGGTCAAGTTCTCCTCGAATTTTTACATTTCCCAACTGCATTGGTTGTGGTGCCGGCTCAATCTTTTTTATCCGTTGTGCATACGCGTGTTCAATTCCAACCAATGTCGCAGCCGATAACGGTTCACGCGAATGATAAGAATCGTAACGATCCGCGATAGCAGTGAGAAAACTTTCGCGATTCACCGATACCAATTGCAGTGCTATGGCTACTGCCTGAGAAACATCACCGGCATGCACCACATGTCCCGGATACAAAGGATGTAACTTTATCGCCGTGTGTTCTTCTGATGTCGTGGCACCTCCGATCATGACTGGAACTTTTAAATCCTGTTGAGCGAAAAGCGAACAGACATGAGCCATTTCTACCAATGACGGAGAAATCAATCCGCTAAGAGCAACAATGTCAGCATTTTCTGCGATACATGTATCGAGAATTTTTTGCGCGTCGACCATCACACCGAGATCGATCACCCGAAAATTATTACACCTGAGAACCAGAGCCACTATGTTTTTACCGATATCATGAACATCACCTTGCACCGTTGCCAATACGATCGTTCCGATTTGACGTAAGGCAAATGAATCATCAAAGCCAAGACGAGGCGTAAGTATATCGACCGCAATCTTCATCACCCGAGCACTTTTAACTACATGCGGTAAAAACAAACGTCCTTCACCGAATAAAGACCCTACTTTTTTCATCCCCTCCATCAATGGTCCTTCGATGATTTCGACGGCATCACGGTCCTGCAATAAACGCAAATCTTCCTGTAAGAATTGTTCTTCGCCCAAAACGATCGCTTCGGAGATCCTTGCAAGAGGTTCGTATGTTCTCCATCGTTTGACTTTGGAAGAAGATTCGCCATGCTCTTTTGATTGTCGTGCGAATCCTGTCTTTGCCAAACTGATTAATGCTTCTCGTGCTAACAAAGGATTGTGGTGTTCCAATAGGAAAGCTTCTTTAATAATTGCTTCAGCTTCACTATCAGGATAAGAATGGTCACGTATGGCGGAAGGATTCATGATTGCCATATCAAGTCCTGCATCGACTGCAAGACGTAAGAAAACAGCATGTAGCGCTTCTCTGAAGACATCATTTCCTCTAAAGGAGAAGGAGAGGTTACTAATACCACCACTGACTTTAACCCGGGGCAAGTGTTTCTTAATCCATCTCACAGCATCAAGGAAATCCTTTGCATAGGTATCATGAGCATCGATTCCGGTTGCTATGGCCATCACATTGGGATCGATGATTATCGACGAAGGATCGATGATTTGATTATCCACGAGCAATCGGTATGATCGCTGTGCGATTTCGCACTTGCGGTTAAAAGAAGCAGCTTGTCCCTTCTCATCAAAAAGCATCACGATTATTGCAGCTCCCATCGAAGCCACGTATCGTGCTTTTTCGAGGAAAGCCGATGCACCGTCCTTCAAACTAATTGAATTGATGATCGCTCGTCCTTGAATCTCTTTCAATGCAACTGTAATAACGTTCCAGGAGGAGGAGTCTATCATAATCGGGACAGAAGCCAAATCCGGTTCTGCTGATATGAGTCGTAAGAATGTTTGCATGGCATGTTCAGCATCGATCATCGGATCATCCATACAAATATCCATCACCATCGCGCCTTGTGAGACCTGTTGTTTGGCAATGGCCAACGCATCGTTAAATGATTGATTCCGGATGATTCGATTGAATCGTTTTGAGCCGGCCACATTCGTCCGTTCTCCGACGATGGTAAAAGTTGCTCCGGCGCCTACTTCAACCGGCTCCCACCCGCTCAATAGAAGGCAATCGGTTTTCTGTATGGGAGTTCTGGGAACTTTACCTTCAAGAATCTTTGCGATTGCAGCGATGTGATCGGGTGTCGTCCCGCAACAGCCGCCAACGATCGATAGGCATCCATCGTCTACAAGCGGCTGCAGATTGCTCATCATCTCACTGCTGGTTTCACGATACAAACCTTCCCTATCAGGAAGTCCCGCATTGGGGTGCGCACTTACCTTAAACGGGCATATGTTGGCAAGCTTACGGATTAGCGGGGCCATTTGTTTTGAACCGAGTGAACAATTGATTCCTAATGAAAACAACGGATAGGCTGACATGGTAGCGACAAACGCTTCAAGAGATTGCCCAGAAAGAGTTCTCGCACTCGAATCGCTGAAGGTTACCGAAACCATTATTGGCACAGAAAGTTCTTTTTCTTCAAACACTTGCAACGCAGCAACAATAGCAGCCTTGGCAACGAGCGTATCGAACACTGTTTCCACTAACAAAAGATCGACTCTTCCGTCAAGCAATGCGTCGATCTGGGTACGATATATCCTGACAAAATCATCGAACTCATATTGCCGATAGGTAGGATCATCGACCGAGGGGGAAAAAGATGCTGTTTTCCCGGTAGGGCCGATCACTCCGGCAACGAAGCAATAGGTATCAGGGTGGTGTAATTCATACTCTTCTACAGCTGCGCGGGCAATCTCGGCAGCGGCAAGATTCAAATCATACGTTTGATCCTGCAGCCCATAGTGAGTAAGTGAAAATTCATTGGCTCCGAAGGTGTTTGTCTCAATGATATCGGCTCCTGCTTCGAGATAAGCCATGTGAATATCGAAGATGACATCGGGACGATACAGGGAAAGTACTTCATTGCACTTTGCGTCCGATTCTCCAAAATCTTCTTGAGTTAACGGAAGGCTCTGGATCATGGTCCCCATCGCTCCGTCAAGAAGTAGGATTTTCTTATCTGCTAGGTCATGCAGGTATTCTGTCCGTGTCATGTATAATCCTTATTAAGGCATAAAGAATTAGCAGAGTGTATCAATTTGACCGATCATACTCAATAGTCAGCACTGGTATGAGGTGGTAGGCACAAGTCTCATATGGATGCGCTTTCAGCAGAGCGTGAACGGCTTCCGTCGCATTCTCCTCTGTAACCGCCACTTCAACTCGATATTCGTCAACTGTTTCAAGTTCTCCGACTCTCCCAATGAACGGAGAAGAGCCTTGATTCGGTAAGAATTGTCCTTTCCCAATACACTGCCAAGAACATCGCTCATAATCTCCCATCTTTCCTCCGCCAGATGCAAATACCGCATCCTTAGTCTTTTCAAGATGGCTTTCTGGTACATACCACACGAGCACATACATGATAATAACCTCCGAGAGCCTTGAATGTCACCGTTTGGCATTCTATAGTACATTCATGGTACGGCTGATTGCATTGCTTGGCAACAAAGGATCAATATATTCGAAAACTCGACACAATGTCGCTTGGATATTTCAACAGGAATGGGAACGGTATTGGAACTCATTGTCCGGTTGGCAATCGAAATTCCATGCCGAGTGGAAACGAATCACATGGAAGAACACCCATTTTATCGTCGTCAAACCGATGACATTCATGAATTTAAGCGGTACGAGCATAGCTGAGGCAAGCAATTACTTCGACATATCACCTGAACAGATACTCGTTGTGCACGATGACATCGAACTTCCGTATGGATCGATTAGGTTACAAATGGGGGGGCCTTTGGCAGGGCATAACGGATTGCGTTCAATCCGGCAAATGATTAAAACTGACCAATTCCTCCGGTTACGGATCGGTGTCGGAAGACCTGTTCACCATGATGTGGCAAGTTATGTTCTTTCGCGATTCAATCCCGATGAGGAAGTCCTATTATCAACATTAGCGGATAAAAGTCGTCAACTTGTTGAGCAATTTATAGATAGTAATTTTTCTACCTCACATCTTCCTTATAGCGTACAATTTTAACTACTTATGGGATTGTTATTAGTACAAGTCTGAAGCGGACACAAGTCTTTTCTGTTTCGCCAAAAGTGCCGTCATGATATACTGATATGGTAAAACACAACGCCTCATTAGGAGTCATGCATGGGATCAAGAGATTTACGCATCGCTGCTCGGACAAGGATCGAAATTGATTATCATACACCGGTGTTCCCTGCGCCTGTTTCTGTGGAAACTATGTTGTCACAATCTAAAGAAATTGCTTACGCCTTCAATCAATTACAACATAAAAAAGGTCTTGAATCATTCATCTCAGCTGGAAAGCTTAATGCTGTCGGGGTCCTACATACTATCTATCAAGCTGTAATCTCACGCTATTTGGTTGAGCAAAATCATGATTTTTTTACACGATTGTCGCCGCAGATAGCAAGGATTCCAGCATGCCAAGATGTTCTGATTTTCTACGCCAAAGAATTTCCTTCGCCGATTTTGATGTCAGAGAATCCCAACATTCCCTATTTCATGGAAGAGACGATCCGTGGATTCTTTATACATCAAATCATGATAGACAACCCTGCCATACTTAAATCGATTCGACCTTTCATCAATCCGCAAGGAACACAATTCCCGCCTGCCAGCCAAGCGTTGACCGCCTTGATGGGAGGGTATACCAAATCATCACCGAGATTTGGAGAAAATGAAGATGACTTGTATACCTTTCTCACCGAACCTTCACGGTTGTATTCCGATTCGCTCAATGACCAAATTTCTTTCATCTTAGAACATTGGAAAGAACTGTTACCCGAAGATCTCCTGTTGCTTCTTTTAAGGGCGATCGATGTCATGAATGAAGAAGAAAAACCAAGGATGAATGGGGGGCCCGGACCGATAGCCGTCCCCGATTATTCTAATAAGAGTTTTACTGCATCTTTTGACAAGGAAGCGTTCACTGCCGATAGGAACTGGATGCCAAATGTAGTCCTCATTGCGAAAAGTACTCTGGTATGGCTAGACCAACTGAGCAAGACATACGGCTATCCGATTAAAACCCTTGACGCTATTCCTGACAGAGAACTTGATCTATTAGCTCAGAGAGGGTTTACAGGATTGTGGCTCATCGGGTTGTGGGAGCGGAGCCAAGCTTCAAAAAGCATCAAGATTGCTTGTGGCAATCCTGATGCCGAAGCTTCGGCCTATTCACTCAAAAGTTATGATATCGCTTCAAATCTCGGAGGGTGGGAGGCATACAAAAATCTGGATCGGCGTTGTACAGAACGCAATATCAGATTGGCAAGCGACATGGTCCCGAATCATACCGGGCTTGATAGTGATTGGATGATCCATCATCCTGAATTCTTCATCAGTTCTCCATGGCCTCCTTACCCTAATTATTCCTACAATGGAATTGATCTTTCAGATAATCCAAATATTGAAATTAAAATTGAAGATCATTATTACGACAGGTCGGATGCTGCAGTCACTTTTAGGAGAATTGACAAGAGAACTCATGAAACTATGTATATATTCCATGGCAATGACGGGACGACAATGCCCTGGAATGATACGGCTCAGTTAGATTTCCTCAATAAAGATACACGAGAGGCTGTCATTCAACAGATCCTTCATGTAGCAAGCAACTTTAGCATCATCAGGTTCGATGCGGCGATGACGTTAGCGAGAAAGCATGTCCAACGGTTATGGTATCCACGCCCGGGCTCTGGAGGAGATATCCCGGGAAGATCAACCTCAGGGTTGACCGAAGAAGAATTCAATCAAAGGATGCCGCAAGAATTTTGGAGAGAAGTCGTCGATAGGATCGCGACTGAATTGCCCGATACACTCTTGCTTGCCGAAGCATTCTGGATGATGGAAGGGTATTTTGTCCGGACTCTCGGAATGCATCGCGTCTATAACAGCGCTTTCATGAACATGTTGAAAAACCAAGAGAATAAAAAGTATCGGGATACGATAAAGAATACCATCGCTTTCGATCCGGAAATTCTCAAACGATTCGTAAATTTCATGAATAATCCTGACGAAGATACGGCTATCGCCCAATTCGGCGATGGTGATCGATATTTCGGGGTATGCACCCTATTGGCAACCATGCCCGGATTGCCGATGTTCGGTCATGGGCAAATTGAAGGTTTCAAGGAAAAATATGGCATGGAATTCAAGAAAGCTTATTGGGAAGAAACTCCCGATAACCGCTTGATTTCTGAGCATGAGAGAAGGATTTTTCCACTTTTGCGGATGAGATATCTATTCTCGGGATCCGAAAATTTCGAACTGTTCGACATGGCGAATGATTTTGGTGTCGAAGAGGCTGTTTTTGCATATGTAAATGGTATCGACACTGATAAAGTCCTGGTCGTGTATAATAACAGGTACGAAAAGAGTGAAGGCAGGATAAAGACTTCCGCACCAAAATTGAGACGCAAGCCCGATGGTTCCCGAGAAGTTTCTAGCAACACATTGGCAGAGAGCCTCGATATTAAAGTCGGGGGAAGACGCTTTGTCCTCTATATGGATTTTTATTCGAACAGACGGTATCTCTGCCCTTCGATTACGTTCTTTGACGAAGGGTTGTTTCTGCATCTCAACGGATATGAAACTAGAATTTTTACCGATATCAGGGAAGTTGAAGATTTCGACGGAGCTTATGAGAAGCTTTATCAGATGATCGGAAACGAAGGGTCATTGTCATTTGAAAGAGATCTCAAGATTATCAGGATGGAGCCGATATTCAAGGCGATGGAAAATTTCCGCTCACCGGAGATGTTCAAAATGGCAACTGAGATCAGCCATGGGACATCCAGCCCTGCAGCTGCCAGAAAATTCATTCTCATGGTTGGTGAATCATATGCGAGACTCACCGCTGAGATGGAAAAAATGCCCAGTGCGACCCAACGGGCGATCTGTGACGGAATCTATGAAGTCGATCCTTTGGTAATAGTAGGTCAATTGAAACGTTTGACTGATTGCTTCAAAGAGAAAAAAGACGAGCGCGAGCAATTGAGGAATATATTCCATACCGGTGCAATAGCCATGGCAGAAATCCCTTTGATAATTAATGCCTATTTATTCATCAAGCCGTTTTTACCAGATGATTGCTCTTTGCAGATGGCTTCAACCATTATTGACCAATTAGCCACATCGGTGTTCTTCAAAGAAGCGGCATTACCGTTAACAATAGGAGAATTAGAGATACAAAAAGTACTCGATGGCAGTGCATTCTTGGCTTCCTGTCCACAATTTTTGATGCATTTGGATAGAGACTGCACGGCCCAGGCAAAAAAATTGCTTGCAAAACTGATGGATCTTGAGAGGTTTAGGACTTACATAGGATATAATCTCTATGATGGAATTGTATGGTATCGCAAAGAATCGTTCCAACAGGCAGTATTTTTGTTAACTTTAGGGGTTTGCGTGAACGAAGAGAATGAAAGTAACTCTGAACACATGATACGACTTGCGCTGGAATGGTTAAGATTGGATTCTTTGGCGGATTATCGAATACAAAACCTATTAGGATAGTTTGCCATACCGTTAATTAATTGACTTATAGATTTCAATGGGATAAGGTTGCGAATATGAAAACTTGGATTACCTATGTTGCCGCTGTGGCATTGGGATTTTCCGCAACGCTGCTTCTTGGAGAATTTGAACTCTACGGAACCATTGTGGGGTCGTTAGTTCCTGTGTTGGTTGACATTGGAATTTTTATGTTATTTCCAATGGTATTCGTCATGTTCTGCGCAGGAATTTCATCGCTACGAAGACATGCCAGAACTGCCATGATGGTAGGCACCACTATTTTGTGGAGCATTGTTACTGCCGTATTTTTAAGTGCCGCAGCATATGCGATCTACCAGTTATTGCCATTTGGATTTGAGAACCTTAACATTATTGCTTCGGTATCGGCTATTCCCGATGGTGTCAATCAGGGAGCAACTGTAGATATCGTTTCGATGTTTGTCGGTAAAAATGCATTTTCACAGGTTATCTTGAGCAATTCGCACCTGTTACCGATAATCATTCTTGCCCTTTTAGTCGGTTACGCGTTAAAGCCGAATATCGAAGTGATCCGGCCTGCTTATGTCGTGATGAATTCATTCTCAGAAGCCATGTTCAGGCTGGCTCGATTCTTTGCTGTGCTCGGAGCCTTGTTCATTGGACTTCTAGCTGCCAACTATTTCAATACGGTAAATTTTGATGAATTATTTTTCAAGAACCTTCGTTTCTTTGCCGTAATTGGAATCGCAACAGCAACCGGCTTGTTTGTCCTGCTTCCATTACTCTATGGCATCGTCACAGGGTTTACCAGAGGGAATCCTTACAGAATCCTTTTCGGTACGATAAGTGCTTTGATCGCAGCGTTCTTCACCGGCAACCATCTGTATTCGACCATGGTATTGTTGCCGACCACTAGGAGAAACAACCAAGTTCAGAAAAGAATTGCGGGAACAGCACTTCCCCTTTACACGATAATCGGAAAAGGAGGGAGTGCCATGGTTGCCACCATCACGATGATGGCAATGGTGCATGCGGCTACCGGTTCATTACCGGGATGGAAAACTGGTGCGGTCATGGCAGGTATCTGCGTAATGTTTTCGTTTCTAAGCTCCTGGAGCCTTGGGTTTGAAAGCCTTTTCATCATGCTTGCAGCAGCCAAATTCTTACACATCCAATTCCAGCAATTAGATTTGATATTTGTCGCGCTTTTGCCATTATTATCAGGTATCGGAACATTGCTTGATACTGCAATCGGAGCCTTTGGAGCCGCATATACTTCACGCATGATAGTCCGGCCGATGGCAACACCGTATCGGGAATTGATCTGATCGGGGCGCCATGAACAAGTACTTACGAATCACAGGCCTTGCATTGCATACGTTCCTCTCTATCTCTTTAGTAGTTCTGGCGGGACAAGCGTCCCTTAGATTGCTGTTTGCGAATCCAGGTGCAGGAACAACCGCCCCGGTCCCGCTTCAAGTGTTTGGAAGAGAATTGTTGCCAGCATTGATCATCGCATTGATCTCACTCGCAGGATCGTTTTCAATCGCATTGAAAGACACTTCAAGGATGGTGATGGAACGACGTATGCTTCCCCTGTTATTTCTTACACACACGTTATGCTTTGTAAAAATCATACCAATCTATTCTCTGTTGGTTCCAGTTTCGATTATCAGTTTTTCGACCGTGGCGGTATTATATCAATTTGCCCTAGTATTCAGTGCGTTTCTCGTATTTGCAATCGGCTTGTTCCAGCAAGGTTCAAATATGTTCAAATCAGGCCAATTGGTTTTTATAGGGGCTTTTGCATCGTTATTATTGGCAGCTTTGGCTGATGTGAGTGCCAACTCAAAGGAAGTGATTGTTTCCGGTGCTATCGCATCATCTGCCGTCTTGATGATTTCAGCTCTTTTACAGATGATTGCAATAGGAAGTTTCATAGTGATTTTTCTAAAAGAAAAAACCCGTCATAACGCCTTGCGTTGCGGAGGTTTTATCCTAATGATTTTAGCAAACATGGGAATAGCTGTATCTATCGCATCAGGCTGGAAAATCCTTGCTTTAGTGTGTTATGCGGCAGGAGTTTTATTAGTTTCACCGATCCTTCAAGGTGAAAGAATGTAGGACTGCCGTTAACGACAGTCCTACGTAGCTTATCATATCAACTCGATAATACTCTGATCATAATCCTCGGGAGGCTCAAAACCAAGAAGTTGCATACAGGTTGCCGGAATCGAGCTAATCCCCAACCCTTCTCTCAAGGTTGTCGAATATTCACCATTGTAATTCGGATCCACGATAATAAACGGAACAGGATTCAATGAATGGGCGGTCTTGGATTTTGGACTACCGTCCTCTTTTCGCTTTACATTCCCTTTCTTGTCATGCTCATACATATCATCGGCATTACCGTGGTCAGCTGTTAAAATCAAAATCCCGCCATATTGCTCTACGACACTCTTTAGCCTTGCGATTTGCAGATCCATTGCTTCCATGGAACATACCACAGCCTGATAATTACCAGTATGCCCGACCATATCCCCGTTGGGATAGTTCAACTTGATAAAATCATACTTACCACTTTTAACAGCCTTGATTACATTGTCGGTAATATCGGCGCATTTCATCCAAGGCCGTTGTTCGAACGGGACATTGTCAGAAGGAACTTCAACATAAGTCTCCAGTTTTTCATCAAATTTACCTGTTCGGTTTCCGTTAAAGAAATAGGTAACGTGGCCATATTTTTGCGTTTCACTGATCGAATACTGACGAACATTACTCGCGCAAAGATATTCAGCCAGCGTTCGATCGATAGAGGGTGGCGTTACGAGATATTGTTTGGGGACATGCATGTCTCCATCATATTCCATCATGCCTGCATACTCGACCTTGGGATGCCGTACACGATCAAATTCATCTAGTGTTTCAGCTTCGAAAGCTTTTGTAATCTCAAGGGCCCGGTCTCCCCTGAAGTTAAACAATATTACACTATCGCCATCCACTATCGGTCCGACAGGAACACCATTCTCGGAAATGACAAATGGGGGAAGATCCTGGTCTATGGCTGAAGTTTCCTTCCTGAGGGTTTCGATTGCTTCATGAGGATTGGAAAATTCTCTACCTTCACCCAAGACATGTGTCTGCCAACCCCGTCTCACCATCTCCCAGTCAGCATTATAACGATCCATGGTGATTACCATTCTTCCACCGCCAGAGGCAATTTTTGCATCAAACGAGTCGTCGGACAATGATGCCAAAAATTCACTAAACGGATCAAAATACTCCAAAGCAGACAACTCACCGACATCCCTTCCATCAAGTAAGGCATGTACGCGAACTTTTTTAACTTTTTCTTTCTTGGCTTCAATCACCATACTTTTCAAATTATTGATGTGGGAGTGAACGTTACCGTCTGAAAGCAGTCCTATAAAATGAAGCGTGCCATTGGTATTTATTACGTTGTTGACGAGCTTTTTCCATACCGCACCTTCGAACATAGCCCTGGTCTCAATTGAGTTGTTGACAAGTTTCGCTCCTTGGGAGAATACTCTTCCGCACCCCATTGCATTGTGACCGACCTCACTGTTACCCATGTCTTCATCAGAGGGAAGACCGACAGCCGTCCCGTGGGCTTTTAATTTTGTCCATGGGGCTGTTTTCAGCAGTTGCTTCAACATCATGGTTTTTGAATCCGCGACGGCATCTCCTTCTTGATATGCTCCGAAACCAACTCCATCCATTATCACTAACACTACAGGACCTTTCCTGCTGATTTTTCCATTTTTATATAAAGCTTGAACCATCAAAATCTCCTTAACGTACACTGGTACCGAATATAGCTATTTAATTGTGATAGGTAAAGTCACAGTGCCGCTGTAGCTTCTTTAAGCCATGTTCTTGTTTTCTCATCTAGATACGGTGAGAGTGTGTTGCGAACGGTTTCATGATAATCATCAATCATCTGTATCTCATTGGGGGCAAGCAGGTCTTTATCGATTAGATCACGTTCAAAAGGACAAAAACTGAGTACTTCAAACGCTAAAAAAGAACCGAATTCGGTGGTCTCAGCCTGTTTCACGGCAACAATATTTTCGATTCGTATCCCATATCGTCCTTCTTTGTACACACCGGGTTCATCTGAAATGACCATCCCGGCCTTCAAAGGAACCATTGTCGGCCTAGGAGAAATATTTTGGGGACCTTCATGGACATTCAACCTAAATCCAAGCCCATGTCCGGTACCATGGCCGAACGATAGTCCTTGCTGCCACAGGAATTGGCGGGCAAGCACATCAAGTTGATATCCATATGTACCTTTTGGGAATTTTTGGGCAGCCAATGTAATAGTACCTTTCAGTACGAGGGTGTAATCCCGTTTCATCTCATCCGAAGCGGTTCCAAAAAGCAATGTGCGAGTGATATCGGTCGTACCACTGGCATACTGCCCTCCTGTATCTAGGACCAACAGGCCATCTCCTTCAAGAACATGAGCACTTTCTTCGGTTGCACTGTAATGGGCAAGCGCGCCATGTTCACGATATGCGGCGATAGGTGAGAACGATGGCCCGAGGTATTCAGGATGCTCTGATCTGCACCGGATCAGTTCTTCTGCAAGTGAGATCTCGTTATAAGTCTTTCCAGAAGTTTTCACTCGGGCCAAGAATTTTACCAATGCAACGCCGTCTAATAGGTGCGCTCGCCGCATTCCTTCAAGTTCAGCTTTATTTTTTGTCGATTTCAGGTCGGTGGAAATATCACGTCCTTCAACCGTATCGACTTGTTTTGGGAGTGCTTCGAGAAGTCGTACAGATATCTTATCAGCCGAATAATAGACACGATATCCGTCTGAAGCCAAAGTTTTCAAGGCTGTATCGATTTCATCATACCCGAGTATCGATACATCCTTTGAAAGACTCGAATAAACCTCTTTGGAAAAATGCCTGCCATCGCTACAAAGGACGGTACTGTCGGGGCCGATAATCAAATAGGCAAGGAATACCGGATTATATTCGATGTCAGAACCTCTGAGATTGAGGATCCAGGCAATGTCGTCAAGACTGGCGATTATCGTATGAGTACAACCTTGTTGAGCGAGCTCTTTTCTAATGAGTTCGATTTTCTCTTTCCGACTATACCCGACATACGTATCTTCCATCTCTACAACTTGCTCATGAGGTATTTCTGGTCGATTTTCCCAAATTTGATCAAACCAATCCTCTGTACCGACTAATTCAAATCGTTTCCCGATAAAAGCTCGTTCCAAGTTTCTTTTCGCCGTAACCGTACACGTTGATGCTTCAAATCCGATGACGCTGCCTGATTCCATGGTACGTGCAAGCCACTGAACATGATCTAAAACTTGAGGGGTGTCCAATTTTTGCAATTCGAACGAAGTATTTCTTAACTGTTGCTCACCTTGGATAAAATATCTTGAATCTACCCAAAGCAGAGCTTTGTCCCTAGTCACCACAACAGTACCTGCGGAACCTGTAAATCCGCTAATCCAGCTTCTTGTCTGCCAACGGGAACAAACATATTCACTTGAATGCGGATCTGATCCGGTGATAATCCAGGCATCTATGTGTTCTTTCGCCATTCGTTTGCGCAATTTTTCCAAACGGTGTTCAATAGTATTCATCAGACGCTCCTATGAGAAACAAAATCTATTTCTTTTTCTTCTTCTTTTTACCGCGGTTCATCTTTGCCATTCTTTTAACTTCGAGTCGAATCCCCCTGGCCTTCGTATAATACAACAAGACAATCCCAACGATGATCATCAACAAACAGAATAGCTGTCCCATTGATATGTTCAAGAAGGATTCAAACAAAGCTATCGGAGCAGTTTTGTCTCCCAGTTGAATGATAAAGCCCAAATTGGCATCGGGTTCACGTACATATTCGATGACAAATCTGAAAAATCCATATCCTATCAAATACCATGCGAGGAGAAATCCGTCATGTTTCTTAATCCTCTTGAATACGAACCAGATCAATATCCAGAGAATAATGCCCTCGAACAAGGCTTCATAGAGTTGCGAAGGATGCCGTGGCAAGTTGAGCATTTCGCCTTGGACATATGCAAGACCGATGGTATCGGCAAAGTTTTTAACCCATTCCAGACCCGTCGAGTATGAAGGGGCATCCGGAAATACCATCGCCCATGGGGCTGTGGACACGCGACCCCAGAGTTCCCCATTAATAAAATTACCCAATCTCCCAAATGTGTAGCCAAGTGGAATACCTGCGATCAAAGCATCGGCAATGTGCCAAAAATCCTTTTTATGGACTTTACAAAAGATTATGGCTCCCACCGTGGTCCCAACAAGACCACCATGATAACTCATCCCTGGCAACCCGACAAATTGGCCATCACTGAATGGCCAGAAAATCAACCACGGATGTGTCCAATAATAGCCAGTGCCATCATAAAAGAGTGTGGAAAAGAGTCGTGCGCCTAATATCAGGCCTGCGATAGTGTAGAGAAAAAGAGTCGTTGCTTCATCGACGGTCAGATTAACTTCTTTTCGTTTAATCTGCTTCCACACCAATAGGAATGCCACGGCAAAAGCCACCAGGTACATGAGGCTATACCAACGAATTGGCAATCCTGAAAAAATCGTGGGGGAAATCCACGAAGGATATTCAATGAATAAATACATGGAAGAAGTGTAGTATGAGTCTTTATTGTGGTCAACCATATCGGCAGATTCTATGGCCTACTGTAAAAAAATTATGTATATTTTGCTTACTATGAAAAAAAGAAGAATTGTTTTAGTCATTGTATTGGTTTCATTAGTATTTGCTAGTCATATCGCGGCAGCAAATGGAATTGACGAGAAACTAGCTTCAAATCTCTTCTATTATCAATCTCCGATGCAAAATACAACAGCATCCGATGAAATATCTATAAATATTCGTAAACTGGAATTGCTTTATCGTCTCGTAAACAGAGACTTTCTGTTTGAAATTGATAATGATGTAGTATTTGAATCTATGGCGAAAGCTCTTTTCACCGCTCTTGAAGACCCGTATTCAGGCTATGTGGTTGCCAAGGAAGCTGCTGATTTCAGTGAGGAAACAACTGGAACATACGGAGGGATCGGAGCTTACATTTCAAAACATTTTTTAGAATATCGCGATTTTAGCAAACCTGAAACATATATGGTCAACATTACATCGGTGTTCCCTGGGTCTCCTGCGGAAATGGCCGGCCTTAGAAGCGGGGATCTCGTCAGTCACATAGATGGCAAACCTGTAGATGATATGGAGGCAGAGGATGCGTCCCGGGCTCTCAAAGGCCAGCCAAACACGATAGTAATGCTTACGATTCATCGGGGATCGACAGTATTTGATGTTCCGGTGACCCGTCAAATCGTATCCGTGCCGACCGTCTCCAAGACATATATCGACAATGATATGATAGGGTACCTCAGAATCACACAATTTACCAATTCGACCGGACAGCAAACACGAGAGGCTTTGCAAGAATTTGCCGGTAAACCGCTGAAGGGAGTAATCCTGGATCTCAGGGATAATCCCGGCGGTATTGTTGACGCAGCACTTGAAGTTGCAGATATGCTATTATCCGGCAAGCAAATTGTTCACATTTATGGGAAAAACGACACTCGTGAAAAAACTTATGTCGCACAACGAGACACGATTCTTAAGGAATCTATTCCTCTGGTATTGTTGGTCAACAAGGGATCTGCTTCGAGCAGCGAGATTCTAGCAGGAGCTTTGAAAGACAATGGACGGGCGACCTTGGTTGGTAACACGACTTTCGGAAAAGGTCTCATACAGTTGGTATCCCCGTTTGATCAAGGGTACTATACGTTGACCACAAGCCAATACCGGACCCCGAACAACAATGATATCAACAAAATAGGGATTCCTGTCGATTATGAGGTGGATGAGATAACGGTGGCAGAAGAAAAGATGGATGTTTATGCCAAATTCATAGAAAGCGGCATAGCGGAAACTTTTGTTGAAGAGCACCCCGGTTATTCCGAAGAACATATGGATCAATTCTTGGAAATGGTAAGTGGTTCTGAAACTCCGTTGCCGACAGATGTATATAGATTGGTACTCAGACGATTGTATCTGCAAGAAATCCCCTATGACGAAAGGCCGTTAGTGGATCCGGATTTTGACCCCGTACTGAAAAAGGCCATAGAGCTGCTGGAAACAAACCGCTGATGCGAACATTCATACTCCCGCCGGAATTCAATGGAGAACATGAGTTCAAGTTATCCGCAAAAGACACTCATTATTTGACAAGGGTTCTGAGAATGAAGGAGGGCTCCGCGTTTGCAGGAAGAGACCGTAAAGGCAATGGTTGGAATTTATCAATCATACTGCACAAACAAGATGTTTGTATCATTGGTTGCCAGCAAGCCGGTCCTAGTTTCACTTCAGCCCCCGAAGCCCTTCCTGCCTACAACTTAAAGCTACGGGAAATTCATGTGTACATTGGTTTGTGCAAAGGTAAAAAATTTGATCAAATAATTCGCCAAGCGACAGAAATCGGTGCGACAAGGATCGTTCCCCTGGAAACAGAACATGCCGTGGTGACTCTTGCTGAAAAAGATTTGTCGTCAGTACATGCAAAAACGGCTCGGTGGAACACGATCGTCAAGGAGGCCTTACAACAGTGCGGATCACAAGTCCCTACAGAAATATCAACTCCGATGGCGATTGATGGCATGATAAGTGAATGGGGGAACAAAGGACCCGTGCTCGTGTTTCATGAGGCTCCGATAGCACGACAAACACCACTGTTCGAAGTACTTCATAATCTTCCCCCTTCTCTGCCAATCGCTCTTGTTATCGGTCCCGAAGGAGGATTTTCTCCAAACGAGATCGACCGCTTCATGTCCCAAGGATTTAACTCCATACTGTTAAAAACAAACATCTTGCGGTCAGAAACAGCAGCGATCTATGCTCTTTCCGTGGTACAGTCCTATCTAGAAGAATTCAGGGATGAGTAAAATGCTCCGTATTTGAAGCATGGTCCTGAAGGAATTTTAAGGTTACACTATAAGCATATTCACTACATACTACTCGGAGTCGCATGTGTCGCTGTATCTTATCACCAAAGATGTAAGGTTACGGGCTTTGGTGAACCGAAGCTTTTCCACACCTGTCTCGGCAGCCATTTCGATGGAACAGCTTGAAAAAATCCTTTCCATAGCAAGTAATGATCCTTCGCCAATAATCATCATCGACGCTGATACTGCTTTTATCCCGCTTGAAAAACTACTTTCATTATTTGTCATGGAAGAAATCCGAGGATTAAAAATTTTCCTCATCCCCCGGATGAAAATGCATCCCCACTGCACCGATGGGATCATGAGAGATTGCAATGCCCTGTTTGTTTCAAAACCGGTGACAATGGACAAGTTGATCGATGCGATTATCGAATTTGGAGGATTACATATTCTTTCAAAGCACCTCGCAAAAGAGACAATCGATTCATATCTCGAACAAAGGACCGACCCTTTCTCTTCTATACTGGTAGGAACATCGAGAACAATACAAACGATCAGGGCGACAATTCGTCGCCTGGGGCCACATTTTAACTGTGTCCACATCAACGGGGAAACGGGAACAGGAAAAGAAATCGTTGCCCAGCTGCTTTATTTGCACTCAGGTTGTCCTAAAGCGATGGTAATCATCAATTGCGCTTCATTAAAAGGATCTTTACAACAATCACTGTTATTCGGCCATATAAAAGGAGCTTTCACTGATGCAAAAGAACCACGTCAAGGATTGCTGGCACAAGCTCACAACGGCATATTATTTCTTGATGAAATAGAACTGCTCGAACATGAATCGCAGGGACAGTTGCTTCGGTTGTTGGAAACCGGGAAGTTTCGCCCGATCGGATCAGATTACACTATCAATAGCCATTTCAAATTGATCACCGCGTCAAACATTCCGTTGGAAGTGTTGGTTGAAAGCGGTAAGTTACGTAAAGATTTCTATAATCGGATCGACCAGTTCACTATTGAGATACCGCCGTTACGCGACCGTATCGAAGATATTCCATTGCTCATCAACCATAGGCTGGAGCAACTGTCTGAAAAACGAAAACTTGATAACCGGACATTTGAGCTGATGCTTTCATATCCTTGGCCAGGGAATGTACGTGAATTATTTCATGAATTGGATACGATAGTATTCTTTAGCAAAGGCTTGGAAACACTTTCATGCAATGCTGTCTTGACGATGAGCCACCTCAGGAGAAACGGTAAAAGCACCTTCTTAAAAAACCAACGAAAAGTCTCAGAAGCCTATCCATCTTATTCTTGTACTGAAATGCAAGAACCTTGTGGAAAACCTGTGGATTAATATGTCTCTAGGTGGTACATAAACACCAATAAAATGACTATGACAATTATATAAGAATTGCTTAAGAATTAGGTAACTAGGAATTATTTATTTCATTAATAAGCAATAAGTTGACATCTTGCCTTATATCTGTTGTTACATCAGTAATTTCAACATGTCCATCACTTGGGAATAACACTAGTAGCTGTTATGTGAAATAACCTGTGGATAACTTGTGCAATAGTGTGGGAAAGAAGGTGGATTATTTTGAATGATTATTGTCTAAGTCTATAAGATTATAATGATTATCGCACTCGAGTAATCAAAGCCCCAACCCCCAGAAGCTTCTCTTCCAATCGTTCATACCCCCGCTCGATCTGGTAAATATTTTGGATGGTAGAAACACCATCGGCACATAATGCAGCAATCACTAGTGCCATTCCGGCCCTGACATCTGGACTTGTCAGATTTGCACCTTTTAAGCGGGACGGACCATTGATCACCGCCCTATGCGGATCGCAAAGGATAATATCTGCACCCATCCTTACCAGCCAATCGATAAAGAACATCCGAGTCTCATACATTTTTTCATGGATAAGGATCGTTCCCTTCATTTGGGTTGAAACGACGGTAATGATACTAAGCAGGTCTGCCGGGAACCCGGGCCATGGCGCATCGTCAATTTTTGAAGTTCCTCCGTCAAGAGCCCGTTTGATAACCCTTGACTGAACAGTAGGAACTATGATGGAGTCGGGTCCGTTTTTGATCCACTCTACCCCGATTCGCTTGAATCCCATTTGGATCATCGGAAGGTGTTTGATATTCACCCCTTTCAATTCCAATTCTCCTCCGGTAGCCGCGGCAAGCCCGATGTAAGAGCCGACTTCCATGTAATCCGAACCGATCGTGAATGTGCATCCGCTGAGAGTTGCGACACCTTCAATGGTCAGCAAATTGGATCCTATACCGGAGATGTTTGCACCCATAGCGACTAGCATGTTGCATAAATCCTGTACATGCGGTTCACAGGCAGCATTACTGATTACGGTGATACCTTCACAAAGGACCGAAGCCATCAATACATTTTCGGTAGCGGTAACTGAAGCTTCGTCAAGGAAGATCGTAGTGCCTTTCAGTTTTCCGGCAACAACTTCCAGCCGTCCTTCGGGGGTGATCGTACAGGTACACCCTAACGCTTCCAAACCCAAAAAATGAGTATCAAGACGCCTATAACCGATCACATCACCGCCAGGAGGTGGAAGTGATACATATTTTGCCCTTACCGCCAAAGGGCCTGCCAATAGGATTGAGGCCCTGATCGAGTCGACAATCTCTACCGGTAACGATTCTAGTGGCAGGGAATTTTTACGATTGCCGGTAATCTTAATTTTATGGCGATCCAACGTTTCAATCTCTGACCCCAGAGACTCCAGCAACATCAACATCGCCCCCACATCTTCGATTTCCGGAATATTTTTCAAGATGACAGGCTCATCGGTTAACAAGGTCGCAGCAAGACATGGCAATGCCGCATTCTTATTACCACTGATTTCTATCGATCCAGAAAGGGGCTTCCCTCCGGTAATCACATATGATGCCATATCACCATGGTACAGGGCTTACTCTCTTTTGGCAATCCAAGTTGTTGTGCTCTCCTAATTTTGCGTATACTATTGATGCATGGAACAGCAGTACCCAAAAGTATATGGTATTGGGAATCCTCTCATTGATATTATTTCCCAGGTTACCGATGAAGATCTCAATCAGTTGAGCGTCCATAAAGGAACCATGCACCTTATCGATGAAAAACGTCGTAAGGACCTTTTGGAGTTCCTTAATAACAGGAACGTTTCATACTCATGCGGCGGATCCTGTCCAAACACGATCATTACCCTTGCCGCATTTGGCATTGACGCAACTCTTGCCGGGAAAGTCGGTTCTGATGAATACGGAGCGATTTATCAAAAACGATTGAATGATCTTGCTGTTAATGATGAACTGGCTTATTGCGATAAGCCCACAGGATCTTCGATCATCCTCATCACTCCAGATTCGGAAAGAACGATGAACACCTATCTCGGGGCAAACCGATATTATGGGAAAGATGACGTAAAGACCTCTACGGTTTCCGAAGCTGATATTTTTCACTTCACCGGATATATGTGGGACACACAGACCCAAAAAGAAGCGGTGATGAAAGCACTTGAAATTGCTAGTCAATCAGGAACCTTGGTTTCTTTTGATATTGCCGATCCTTTTGCCGTAGGAAGGAATCGCGATACATTTCTTTCATTGATAAGCAACCATGCCGATATCGTGTTTGCCAACAGTGAGGAAGCCAGAATCCTATTTGACAACTATGATGCGTATGAATGCTGCAAATCGATGGGAAAACTTTGTGATATTGCCGTAGTAAAGAATGGCAAGCGTGGATCGTTTATTTCCTATAACAAAGAGATCATCGGCATCCCCGTACAGGGACCGAAAAAACCTACCGATACGACCGGTGCCGGGGATGTCTACGCAGCCGGATTCCTCTACGGTCTCTGTAAGAAGGTCCCGATTGAGAAAGCCGGAAACATTGCATCATTCCTCGCAGGAGAAATCATACAACAGTGGGGAGCCCAATTCTCTGTCGAACGAGCCCGCCAGTTGCGTACCATATTAGAAAATGAACTGTGATTGTCTAGAATTTTGGCTTGGCTATCAAATGCTCCCAAGGTACTCCGGGTTTTCCAAAATGGCCATAGTTCACGTTTGCCCTATAAATAGGTCGTAACAAATCGAGATAGGAAATGATCCCTTGGGGAGAAAGATCAAATTCGTTGCTGACCAAAGACTCAATTTCACTATCATCATAATCACTGGTTCCAAAGGTATCTACTAACACCGATACTGGATATGGATAACCGATAGCGTATGAAATCTGGACTTCACAACGAGAACACAAGCCCCAAGCCACGAGATTTTTAGCCACGTGCCGAGCCATGTACGCTCCGGATCGGTCAACTTTTGAAGGATCTTTGCCAGAAAACGCGCCGCCTCCATGGCGACCCATTCCACCATAGGTATCTACGATTATCTTCCTGCCTGTCAAACCGGTATCTCCAGCGGGACCGCCGGTAACGAAGCGTCCTGTCGGATTAATTAGATATGTCGTCCCGTTGTTTAGAAGCCCGGTTTCAGCCAACACAGGTTCGATTACTTCGGCTTTGAGTATCCGGGTCAAATTCTCGGTTGTAATGGAAGGCTCGTGTTGATGGGAAAGGACCACTGTCTTGATACCCACGGGATTCTGATGGTCGTATTCCACTGTCACCTGAGCTTTCCCGTCAGGCCTAAGCCATGGAAGTTGTCCGCTTTTTCTCAATGCTGCTGCCTTTTCCAATAGTTTATGGCTAAACATCACTGGCGCAGGCATGAACGGCTCGGTTTCCTTGCATGCATAACCGAACATCATTCCTTGGTCCCCAGCGCCCTGGCCACCGAACTGGTTGCTCTCTAAGTCAACTCCCAACGCAATATCAGCCGATTGTTCCTTGATATAGATCTGGACTTCGACCTTATCGGATTCAAATCCGGAATCATGATAATCATATCCGATGTCGTGAATGACGCTTCGAACCAACGGCTCAAGATCAACCGAAGCTTTCGAGGAGATCTCCCCGCCCACGATGACCCTGTCGGTCGTGGCAAAGACTTCGCATGCGACCCTGGCATAGGGATCCAAAGCAAGATAGGCATCGAGAACCGCATCGGAAATCTGATCACAAACCTTATCGGGATGTCCTTCGCTTACTGATTCAGAAGTAAAAATCTGTCTGCTTTGACGCAACATTACATTTCTCCGATATCATCGTTCAAGAACGCAAAGGGGGTAATTCGTCGTCCTTGATTATTCTTACTTGCTTGTATAATCCTTCGCCTTCACTCTTTGTTTGTACCCCTTCAAATTCATTGAGGGCGGTGTGGATCAAACGACGTTCGAAAGGATTCATTGGTTCGAGCAGTCTTGATCTTCCATTGAGCCGGACTTGTTCAGCGGTTTTGTAAGCAAGCCTTACCAATTGTTCTTCATGTCGAATCCTATAATTTTCACTGTCGACAACTACTTTGATTTCTTCATGTAACTTACCGGCGACAACATTGGCAATGAGCTGGATAGCATCGAGATTTTTCCCTTTCCTACCGATGATAATCGAAGAGTGTTTGGAAATAATTTCTAATCCAAGTTTTCCTTCTTTACGATAACTGATCTCCACTGATCCGGGAAACCCCATCTTTACCAACAGTGTGGTTACGAAATCTACTATTTCTTGCTCATAATCCTCAACAATGGCAGAATCAGTAGAAGCAGGAACGGTCATTGCAGATAACAGTCCTTCTTCAACTTCTTCAAACTGTTCGTCATCGAGGTGTACCCTGATACGTACCGGACCTTTTTTAAAAAGACCTTTACGGCCAGAATCAAGGATTTCCACATCGAAATCTTGGCTGTCGATTTGTAATTCGGCAACTGCGGCCGCAATAGCTTCTTGTTCTGTTTTTCCTTCAAATTCTCTGAACATATGTGCTCCTGAGTTAGCGCTTAATTGGTTTTTTGGTGAATAGTTTGGTTTGCTTGTCAGGAATTTCACCCTTCTCAAGTTTTTTCTTTCTTCGGTAGTTCACGAATATTTGCTGTCCTATCGAAATCATATTCATGACCATCCAGTATAACAACAATCCAGAAGGAGCGTTGTAAAGTATGAAAAAGAACATGATAGGCATACCATACATCATGAATTTTCCAGCCATACCACCCTGTTGGGCTCCTGTTTGGCTAATCTTGAATGAGAAAATCATCGATGCACCGTATAGAATCGGAAGCAACCTGATATCACTACCGATGAGCGGCAAACTCACCGGAGAAAAATTCACGATCGACTCGGGCATTGACAAGTCAGTAATCCATCCGGGTATAAACATGGCACCGCGCAATTCAAAATGCTTGTTCAATAAACCGTACAAAGCAATGAAAATTGGGAACTGCAAGAGCATCGGCAGACAACCACCGAGCGGATTTATCTTTTCACGTTTATACAGCTCGCCCATCTCTTGATTCAGTTTTGTCGGATTATCCTTATACTTTACTTTCAATTCTTCCATCTGAGGGCCGAGAGCCTGCATTTTTGCGGTGGATTGCATACTCTTTTTGCTGAACGGCTGTAACACAATCTTGATAAGGATTGTCAAGAGGATAATGGCCACGCCCCAGTTGGGAACCAGTTTATAAAAAAGGCTCAATAGCCATTTGAGGATATTTTCAAGCCATCCCAGCCAACTGCTGGTATCGAGGGCTTTCTCCAAATTGAGGTTGGTCAGTCCGAAACTATTCTGGTTGGCTTCGTTGAATACCACAAGATGTTCTTTCAATTGTGGTCCGATATAGAATCTGAACACATCTGTATTATTTGAGGCTTTGACTACAGGCCGTGAAAAATACATCCTTGATTCGAGAGGTATCGAATTTGATTTCGATTCGGTCAATGTGACGGTATAACGCGTGGCGTCTGGAATTCCGATTACAGAAAAATATTTGCTCGCGAGAGCGGCCCATGAAACATAATCGCTTGTCGTGTAGGCCCCGTCTTTGATTTTTACGGTCTCTTTTTTCCCATTCCTTTCAACATAGAATCTTCGATAGGTATAATTACCGTCGGGTTCTTTGTGGAATTCAGGACCTAATTGCGGTTCAAACGCCAAAGTATAAGCATATCCGTTGATATTCAGGGGAATGGAGAAATTCTGTGAACTCTTCATATTAATCGAAATTTCAAACAAATAATCTTTTGAATTCGAGTTGCCAAAATTATATGTTTTTTCGATGGTAAAAATATTACCAGAAGGTTTCCCATCGGCTCCCATGACATCAAACGACCTATAGAAAACAACTTTGCTTCCTTCAACCCGGTATGAAAATGTATCGGTTATCGGCCTGGCCAAATCATTTCCCATATACATTAAAAAAGAAATAGGAGTGTTTTCATCATTAAAGATCGCCTCCACCGGCGCTCCCTGGTCGAGGTGATCTTTAAGTTTTATGCTCGAAACTCCAGCCCCTGCCGGATCAAATTCAACTAGGTATACTCCGGTCTCATAGACAAACCGACTGCTGGACGGTTCTTCACCTACAGGGACTATGGACGATGCGCTCGTAAAATTTGTAACTGCAACCGCTTCGGTTTGTTGAGGCTGTGATGCGACAGGAATCTCATCTGCAGCTTGGCCGACCGTGCTCACAGTCTGTTCTGCCACTGGCTGCGGTGCAAAGAAAATTGATTGAATCGTCATACCTACTGATATGACGATAACTGAGAGTATGATAGCAATTATGGTATTTCTGTCCATATCCACTCCTGGAGTTGGGTTAAAGGCGAATAGGCATCCAAAATGGAAAGGCACTGGAATATGGAATCAGTTGGACAAGTACACTCCTGCTTTAATAAACAATTCTGTCAGCTGTTGTTTTTGTCGGGCATGTTCAATATCCTTTCCTGGATACACTACGAAAGCAAAATCAAAGCCGAAAGCAAATCGGTTTTTTTCCAATCGCCAGATTTCTTTAATCTGGCGACGGATTCGGTTTCTTTGTACTGAGGTCCCATAATGGCGGACTGGGATTACCACAATCCTATTGATATTCAATCCATTGGGAGCTACTACTAGCCTAATCTGTTGGCCAGCGTATCGTTTTCCTACTTTAAAAATCCGATCGATCTCCGGCTTCTTTTTGACTATTTCGAGTTTAGTAAGGCTTTTTCTCATCGCAAACTGAGAGTTTTTTTCTGCCTTTGGCTCTTCTTCTGGCTAACACAAGGCGTCCGCCTTTTGTTGCCATTCTAGCTCTGAACCCAAATTTTCTATTTCTCTTCATTTTGCTAGGTTGATACGTTCTTTTCATAGGAAATTCTCCAATTCTATATCGCTTTCGCGGAATTTTTCATTAGTTAAGGGAACATACTCCCGAGGGGGGCAGTATATCGACCCCAGTATCGGTATGTCAAGTATCGCTTCCGATGCGTACTTGTACCCGTTTGATCCCCAAGTCAGGATACAGCAAAGAAATCTTTTCGACAATAGCTTGTTTTCTCATCGTAATAATTGTCGCCCAAGTCGGATGATCGGCTTTAACGATCAGTGTGCTACCCTTAATGTCAATGATTTTTGTATGCAAGGCTATATCGCTACCAACCACCTCAACCCAATTACGTACCAATGCAACATTAGGATTCGAACCATCGCATTTTAGTTTTGCTAATAATATGTCCAGCAATTGCGCAGCACTTTTATCAGGCATCCTGTACAAACCTCCCTTCAGTCACAGTATACCGGATGTCATGTCCATTCCCCAGTTCTGATGAATATTTTTCCTCTGGAAGAAAAGTAAAGAACGCTTGGCTGTATGAACCCAACTGAGCAAGAAACAGTTCTCTTTTCGCTATATCAAGTTCAAGCAGTACGTCGTCAAGCAATACGATGGGATCTTTCCCTGTCTTTTGGCGATATAGGCTGGTTTGAGCGATACGGAAAATCAATGAAGCGAGTCTTAATTGTCCGGTAGATCCACTGGCAGAGAATATTCCTTTTGAATCCATGACGACAAACTGATCACGATGGATTCCGCTTGCCGTAGTAAGTAACTTGAGATCCCGTTCGAGTGTTCGTTCAAGCTTGGCGCAAATTTCTGCAACATGCGTGCAATCATGCCAAGAAGGCTTGTAAGCAATCCTGATTTCTTCATTCGCCCCCGAAACAATTTTATATAGAGAGGGGAGCACTTCGTTAAATTCAACCACTGCTTTGGCCCTTGCTTCTTGAATATGCAAACCGACCGAAGCAAGTTGTTCGTCATACAGGGGAATAAGAGTTACGTATCCTTCTTTGATTGCTGCGTTACGCTGTCGTAATATTGCCCGATATCGTCTCAAATCATCAAAGAATAACGGATCGTGCATTGACATGGTCTGATCGAAAAAACGTCTTCGATGTTCGGGAGTCCCCCGAACAAATTCAATGTCATCGTGAGAAAATACTATGCAAGGTATGTTATACACCAAATATTTTCGGTCTTTTATCTCCCTTCCGTCTATAAGGATTTCTCGTTTCCCGTCAATAAAACTAAAAGAAATCCTCTGTTGGCTGCCATCATCGGTTAGTACGACAGCAGAAAGGGCGAAATCTTTGTGCCCATGAGTAATGATATCTCTTAGGTTAAGAGTCTTGAACGAAGAACCATAGCAGAGCAAATAAAGAGCTTCGAGGAAGCTTGTTTTTCCTTGACCGTTGCCCCCTATCAACAGAATACGCTTATCATCGACGGGAACCATAGAGTTTTCTAGATTTCTAAAATTCTTGAAACCAACCGATTGGAAGCGCATCAGTCAATCTGCATTGGCATGATGATATGGAAGTAGTCTTTTTCCGGATCCGGCTTGATGGTGATAGCCCTATTGGCCTCTGTAAAGCAGATAAGGAAATCTTGCCCTTCCATAACCTTGAGAGGACTCATCAAGTAAGAATAATTAATCGCCAAACGACAACTGGATCCCATATAGTCGCAGTTGATTGTTTCTTTAGCTTGACCGAAATCACTTTCTTCCGAACTGACGGTAACGCCACCCGCATCGATATCAAGATACATTCGCTTTGCCTTGTTTTCTACAAGCAACGAGACTCTTTTCAACGCTTCAAGCATATCGGATATCGACAAGCGGCAAATATTTGTCTGCGTTGCCGGAATAACGCGGCGGTAATTAGGGAATTGTCCCTTGATAAGCGCACAGTACATGAATTGATCACCTATTCTGGCAAAGACAATCGATTCGGTAACCGCTAAAGACAACGTGCCTTCTCCTGTGCCACTTTTCTTCAAAAGCGATAAGAATTTAGCAGGGATGATAGCACTTTGGAACGGATTGATTATCTCTTCGAGATGGCGTGTAATATATGAAAGGCGTCTACCGTCGGTAGCCACCATGGTCAATCCTTCCGGATTGTGCTCCAAGAATACACCATTCATAAAATATCGAGTTTCATCGTCACTGATTGCAAAAATAGTCTGATCTATCATGTCGAACATATCTTTCTGACCGATGGAAAACCATGCGTCACCGGGAGCTTCTTCCAATTGAGGGAATTTATCTGCTCCGATAGTCCTCAACTCAAAATTAATTGAATTTCTTTCAGGATGGATAAACAGTTTATCTCCGACTTCTTCAAAAATGATATTTTCATCTGGCAATGCCCTAAGAATTCCAAGAAACTTATCACAAAACACTGTCGTGCTTCCATCTTCTATCGTCTCGACAGGCAGTACCGTTTTAAAACCGATTTTTTGATCAGTCGCCTTTACAGTAAGATTGTTTTCAGACGTTTCAAGCAATACGTTGGATACTATGCTCAATGTATTGCGCTGAGATGTAAATTCGAGGGCAAGCATGATTTCTCTTAACAATATGTTTTTTTGACAGGCGAACTTCATGATACAACTCCTATTTATATAAATACAGTAGTCGTAGTAATAATAGCATGGAAACTGTGGAAAAATACACTAATTCCATGTTGTCCAAATCAATGAATACTGTAAAAGTTGTGCAGTACTCGTCCTTTTAATCCACAAGCTTTCCACATTATCCACAGTGCTGTTAGTTATTACCATTCTTTCAACAAGTTGTACAGCAGTTATCAACAGGTTATTATTTGTCGCGTTTATACTCCTGAATGCGACGCAATAACGTTTGTAGTGATTCGCTCATTGCCGGATCGCTTTGGATTAATCCTGCTATCCTCTGTACCGAATGCATAACCGTAGTATGATCCCTTCCACCGAATTCATAACCGATTTCTGTTGTGGAAAATTCAGTTATATCCCTGGCGATATACATTGCAAATTGTCTGGGCAGAACCACTGATTTCGTTCTCTTTTTGCCCTTGATGTCGTAAGGCGATATATTGAAAAATTCAGCTGCTACCCTGATTATCACGTCGACGGTAATAGATTGATCCTTAGCTATGGAAAGTGACGACTTGAGTTGTTCGCGTGCGATATCAAGAGTGATCTCTTTTCCCAACAATTGGCTATAAGCAATTAGTTTCATCAATGATGATTCGAGATCTCTTACATTGGTATTTACATTCCTACTTATGTAATCGAGAACTTCTCCGGTGATAATACAATCCTTTTCCTTACATTTCCGGTGCAAAATAGCCAGTCTGGTTTCAAAATCAGGAGGTTGCAAATCAACGTTGATTCCACGGGTAAACCTATTTTTCAATCGATCGGCGATATCCTGTAATTCATGGATTGGACGGTCACATGTAAAAACCAACTGTTTGTTTGCTTCAAAAAGATTGTTAAACACATGGAACAATTCTTCTTGCGTCGAGTCTTTTTTTTGCAAAAAATGAATATCATCGATAAGCAACACATCCGCCTTACGATATTTATTCCTGAACTGAGGCGTTTTCTTCTCCGGAATCGCTTGTATGAACTCGTTAGTGAACATTTCTGCCGTCACATATACCACCTGAAGCTCAGGCGTAGTTTCCTGAATATAATTCCCTATGGATTGGATCAAATGTGTCTTGCCCAGACCTACTCCACCATAGATCAGGCATGGGTTGTAGCTCACTCCGGGATTCTTTGCGATTGCCAAAGAAACGTTATAGGCAAAAATGCTATTATCTCCGACGACGAATGAATCAAATTGATAATTTGGATTGATATTTGGGTCTTTTGCTTTTTTCTGGACAGGAACGATTGCCTGATCCGTCGTGCTCCTAGGGGCTTCCTTCGGGTTGTTGTCCCGAGCAACCGCATGCTTTCTAATCTGTTCGGTTTCTTCGCTGCTTGGTTTTTTGATGTTAAAATCAACAGCGATCTCTTCTCCGGTCAATTCGTGCAGCATATCGGTAATCTGTGCTTTGTATTGAGCCGAGATATAGTCTTTGATGAACAAAGAAGGAACGGCCAGAATCAGCTTGTTCTTCTCAGATCCCGCATATGAAATCCGGCCTAACCATGTGATATTTTCTTGTTCAGACAACACTGTCTGCATTCGGGCGACAACCTCGTCCCAGAATACTTTATAGTTGAATTTTTCCGACGGCATGTTTTGTATCTTACTCCACCCGGTTGGCATTGGCAAGACTTAAGGCGGCTAAGATATTATTCTTCTTTAAAGATATATTAAAAACTTATGATATAAGCAAATAAAATGATTGGAAAAATGCTTGGCACCCTTTACATTCTCCGTTAAAAGTGATACTATATCGACGTATAGCATTCTCATATCTTATAAGGACATAGTATAATGGAAAACGGTGTTTTGAGCGAGGTGCCAGCGAGCTCCCCGCATCACCATGATGTGGCCCATGGCCGCCTTGGCGCTAAAGAGTATACGGCAAATAATATCCAGGTTCTTAAAGGCCTTGAAGCAGTAAGAAAACGACCTGGGATGTATATAGGATCTACTGGTCCCGAAGGTTTGCATCACTTGGTGTATGAAGTTATCGACAACAGTATCGATGAAGCGATGGCTGGTTTCTGTGATGAGATTTCGGTGACGCTGGAACAAGAAAATATAGTTCGCGTTGAAGATAACGGCAGAGGGATTCCGACAGAACCCCACCCGGTTGAAAAAGTCAGTTCATTGGAAATAGTGCTTACCCAGCTCCATGCCGGTGGCAAATTCGATAATGACAGTTACAAAGTTTCCGGAGGTCTTCATGGTGTCGGTGTTTCGGTAGTTAATGCTCTTTCCGAATGGTTGGAAGTGACGGTCCATAGGGATCCGCACATCTATTTCCAAAGATATCGAAAAGGAGTCCCCGAGAAACCGGTTGAAATCATTGGTGAGACGGATCATACCGGAACTACCGTGAGGTTTAAGGTCGATACCTCAATCTTGGAGACAGACCAGTACAGTTATGGAATTCTTTCAGAACGTTTTAGAGAACTTGCTTTTTTAAATAAGGGCATTCTTATCAGTATCAAGGACGAACGTGATGAGAGAAATCGAAGGCAGGACTTCAGATTCGAGGGTGGAATCAAATCATTCATCGAATTTCTCAATAAAGAGAAGAAAACCATCCATCCGGAACCTATCTATTTCCAGACTCAAAAAGACGATGTGAAGTTAGAAGTTTCCCTTCAGTACAATGACAGGTTCGACGAGGTCCTTTTTGCCTTTGTAAACAACATCAACACCCGTGAGGGAGGAACCCATCTTGCCGGTTTCCGGTCAGGACTTACCAGGGTGATAAACGAGCAGTTGAAAAAGTCCAAGCTTTTGAAAAAGTTCGAAGAACCTCTCCAAGGAGATGATCTTCGTGAAGGCCTGACCGCTGTCGTCTCGGTTAAGATTCCTGATCCGCAGTTCGAAGGACAGACCAAGATGAAGCTGGGGAACCCACGAGTCCAAGGAATCGTTTCTTCAGCTGTATATGAGCGGCTAAACGATTTTTTTGATGAATTTCCAGCCGTAATTGATGCAATCCTTGAAAAAGCAATCCTGGCTGCCAAAGCTCGGAATGCTGCCCGTGATGCACGGATGAGAATCAGGAAAAATAGCGAGGGTATGGGGCTTCCGGGAAAATTGGCCGATTGTTCTGAGAAAGATCCTGCCAAGTGCGAAATCTTCATCGTTGAGGGAGACAGCGCAGGCGGAAGCGCCAAACAGGGACGTGATAGGCAGACACAAGCCATCCTTCCGCTCTGGGGAAAGATGCTTAACGTTGAGAAGGCTCGTGAAGAAAAGGTGCTGGTAAATGAGAAGCTCCAACCGGTAATCGCTTCAATAGGAGCTGGGTTGGGAGTACATTTTGATCCTGAAAAAGTGAGATACCATAAGGTGATCATCATGGCGGATGCCGATGTGGACGGTTCGCATATCAGGACGTTGCTATTGACGTTCTTCTTCCGTTATATGCGTCAATTGATCGATAAAGGCTACGTGTATTTCGCAATGCCTCCCCTTTACAAGATTACGATCGGGAAAAAGGTGTTCTATGCATACGACGAAGACGCGCGCAAGCAAATCATTGAAGAGAACAGCAACGGTATCGATGAAAGTAAGATCCCGATTCAAAGATATAAGGGTCTCGGTGAAATGAACCCTGATCAACTCTGGGAAACGACCATGAATCCCGATACAAGAAGTCTTACCCAGGTGCGGCTTGAAGATGCCGTGGAAGCAGATCGGGTGTTTACCATGCTCATGGGTGAGGAAGTCGAACCCCGTAAAGAGTTTATCGAACAGAACGCAATGTACGTCTCCAATTTGGACGTCTAGGAATCGAGGAATAGATAATGGAAGAAACAGTCGGCAAGATATTGCAAACAAATATTGAAGAGGAGATGAAGACCTCGTATCTCAATTATGCCATGTCGGTAATAGTGAGTCGCGCATTGCCAGATGTACGTGACGGTTTGAAACCTGTTCACAGGCGAATACTGTTTGACATGTATGAGATGGGACTGAAGTCGAATTCTGCATTTAAGAAATCAGCGAGAATCGTTGGTGACGTATTGGGAAAATATCATCCGCATGGTGATGCTTCTGTCTATGACGCGCTCGTGCGTCTCGCACAAGATTTTTCACTTCGGTATCCCGTGGTAAAACCACAGGGAAACTTTGGTTCGATTGACGGAGATCCTCCTGCGGCGATGCGGTATACGGAAGCTAAGATGAGCCGTATCGGTGAGGAGATGCTCAACGACATCCAGAAGGAAACCGTAAACTTTATTCCTAACTATGACGATTCCATGCAGGAGCCGCAAGTTTTACCAGCTTCGATCCCATATCTTCTGGTGAATGGAACCAGTGGTATAGCGGTAGGCATGGCCACGAATATGGCTCCTCACAACCTTACCGAGGTTTGCAATGCAATTGCCGCATATATCGATGATCCTGAAATCACCATCGAAAGATTGATGGAGCATGTAAAAGGCCCGGATTTTCCGACTGCCGGTATAATTTGTGGGAGAAACGGGATAATCAATGCCTTCTCAACAGGAAGGGGAAAGATTGTCGTAAGGGGTCGTTACGAGATTGAAGAAGCCGATAACGGGCGAACATCGATAATCTTTACCGAATTACCTTACCAAGTTAACAAGGCAGAACTGGTCAAACGCATCGCGGACTTAAAACGCGAAGAGATTCAAGGAATTTCTGAAGTTCGAGACGAGTCTGACAGGGACGGTATCCGTCTGGTGATTGAACTTAAGCGGCAAGCGGTGGCCAGGGTTATATTGAACAAGCTTTTTGTTCACACTCCCCTACAGTCAAATTTCAATGTTAACAGCCTTGCGTTGGTAGACGGAAGGCCCCAACAGCTGTCCCTCAAGCAAATGATCGTACACTTTGTTGACCATCGTGAAGAGGTAGTAGAAAGAAGAACCCGGTTTGACTTGAGGAAAGCGGAAGAACGAGCTCATATTCTTGAGGGATTAAAGATTGGACTCGATAATATCGATGAAGTCATCAAGATTATCAAAGAGTCTAATGATAATGACGAATCGTGTACAAAATTGATGGGAAGGTTTGGACTTTCTCAACTTCAAGCGATGGCAATCATCGATATGAAACTTGGTCGCTTATCACATCTGGAGACTGAAAAAATCCTTTCGGAATTAGCCGACCTTATTCAGAAAATATTATCTTATAAAGATATATTATCTGACAGGGTGAAAGTTCTTCAAGTGGTAAAACAAGAGATAGTAGATGTTTCGGTAAAGTTTGGCGATAGAAGGAAAACTGAAATCGTTAATGAAGAATTGGGCGACATGAGTCTTGAAGATTTCATAAAGGAAGAGGATGTCGTTGTTGTAATATCTAATAAAGGCTTTGTAAAGAGAGTCCCGGCTGACGAGTACAGAAGCCAAGGAAGAGGCGGAAAGGGTGTAAGGGGTGCTACGTTGCGGAATGAAGATTTTGTCGAACACCTATTTGTCGCATCAACCCATGACTATGTTATGTTCGTCACGTCTGACGGTAAGGCCTATTGGCTAAAGGTCCATCAACTGCCAATCGGATCAAAGACTTCCAAGGGTGATTCGATCAAATCTCTTTTACCATTGAGTGAAAATGAGGAAATTACCACAATCATTAACTTCAAGGAATTTGATGAAGATAAATATTTACTTATGGTAACAAGAGATGGAGTTGCAAAAAAAGTAAATCTTCCTCTTTTTAGAAATGCTAAAATTCGTGGAATCACTGCCATTATTCTTGATGAAGGCGATGTTCTTTTCAATTGTGTCTTGGTTGGTGAGGAAGATGATTGCATGATTATCAGCAGGAAGGGGAAAGGCCTCAGGTTCCAAGGTAGTGATGTCCGTGCTATGGGGCGAGCCTCTAGGGGCGTGAGAGGAATCAACTTGATCGATGATGATGAGGTCGCAGGGTTGCTTAGGGTCAATGATGACAAACGTATTCTCATGGTCACGGAAAACGGTCAAGGCAAACAGGTCCGATTCGATGAATTCAGGACCCATAGACGCGGTACTATGGGACAAAAGATCTATACCTTCCGCGAAAAAACTGGCTATATCGTTGGAGCTTTGGCCGTAGACGACAATGAAGATCTTGTTTGCATCACCCAGATGGGACAATCGATCCGAATCCCAGTTGAAACGATTTCAATCCAAGGTGCCTATGCTTCTGGGGTAATCATAACAAAATTAAGAGACAAAGACATAATTGTAGCTATTGCAAAAACAGATACAGAAAAACCAGAAGATGAAGAAGGCGAAGATCAGATTGAAGGCGAAGAGATGGTAGATGATAATTCCGAAGGAATCGAAACTGAATCGATTGAAGAATAAATAAACATATGCAAATAGGAAAGGCCGCCGTAAGGGTGGCCTTTCTTTCTCATTCTCAACATGTTTCACGTGAAACAAAAAAAACAGAGCCCACATCATAAGCTCTGTTTTAAGTTCATCTCTATCTATGTAACTTCATGTTTCACGTGAAACATGAAAACTGGTTCTGTTAATTGAGAGATTCAATAGTGATGTTAGGATCTACAACGCTGCGAATGTATCGCTCGACACCGTTCTTAAGTGTCATTTGAGACATAGGACAACCGGCACACGATCCAACAAGCCTGACTGTAACGGTGTTGCCTTCCATGCTGACAAATTCTATATCTCCACCATCGTTCTGCAAGTCGGGGCGAATATTCTCGATTGCAGCTTTGACTTTGTCTTCCATTATTTCCTCCTGGATTTAGATGTAATGAAGATACATCAGTGACAAATGATGGTCAAGTGCTCAGCATGTCGCTATAAAGGCGTGACAATATTAATCGGATTGGTTATAGTGGGTTCATGGCTGCAAAAAAAATAATATTTGCGAATCAAAAAGGCGGAGTTGGAAAAACGACCTCCGTTGTAAATGTAGGAGCATACCTAGCCCAAAGAGGCCATAAGGTATTGTTGATTGATCTTGATTCCCAAGGAAATATGACCAGTGCTGTTTCTGGAGATAGTAAGAAACAGGGTAGTTATGATGTGATAGTGGGTAAGTGCACGGCTGAGGAAGCTTACCAGGCCACCCCGGTAAAGAATCTTTATGCTATTGGTGGAAATATCAATCTCGCTGGTTTAAACGTTGAATTGGTAAATGAATTGGCGAGAGAGTTTTTTTTAAAGAATGCACTGAAAGATATTGAAGACGATTGGGACTTTATCATGATCGATTGCCCTCCCTCACTTGGATTGGTTACGATCAATGCAATGTGTTGGGCTGAACATGTGGTAATCCCTATGCAATGTGAATACTTTGCTATGGAAGGATTGAATTTGTTGATGAGAACCATTGCCAATGTTAAAAAGCAATTAAATCCTCATTTAGAAATTCTAGGGATAGTATTTACGATGTATGCAATAAAAACTCGTTTGTCAAATGATGTTGTCGACGATATATCTGCATATTTCTCGGATCAAGTATTTAAGACAAAGATCCCACGTAATGTAAGGCTATCAGAAGCACCGTCTCACGGTCTACCGATCAATGTATATGATGGCAGCAGTGCCGGGGCAAAAAGTTACGAAAGTCTTGCAGAGGAGGTACTCCAACGTGTCTAGTGCCATAGGTAAAAAACATGGGTTAGGAAAAGGGATAGGAGCGTTGATGGATGATTATTCATTCGAAGCGGTGTATCCCGATCAACTCAGCGCTCAAAAAGAATCTGAGGGTCCGAGATTCGAATTGCTAGATATTAACAAGGTTCACCCAAATCCGGATCAACCACGGAAACAATTTGATCCAGAAACGTTAGAAGAACTTGCGGATTCAATACGAAGTCAAGGAATATTGCAACCATTGATTGTTGAGAAAATAAATGATGATGATTATATCATTGTTGCCGGCGAGCGACGTTATAGGGCCGCCCTTGTTGTCGGCCTTGAGAAAGTTCCCGTTATCATCAAGAGTTTTTCAGAAATCCAACGGCTTGAAGCTTCATTGATTGAGAACATCCAACGTGAAAATCTTAATCCGATTGAAGAGGCAAAGGCATATATATATTTACTTGAACAGGCAGAAATAAAGCAAGAAGAATTAGCCGAAAGGGTAGGGAAGAAACGTTCAACGATTGCAAATACGGTAAGATTGCTACAATTACCGAAGCAAATGCAGGAATCTCTAATGAATCAAGAATATACCGCCGGTCATGCAAGAGCTCTGCTATCTGTCGTGAATCCTGCTGACCAAATTGTCCTCTACAAGAAAATTGTTGAAGATGGAATGTCTGTGAGGAATGCAGAGAAACTGGCGAATGAGTTAAATCTTGGTAAACGTGCAGCCTCTACCATGAGAAGTGCCAAACAAGTAAATAAATCGGCTGACATCCTGGCGATCGAGACAAAATTTCTTGAAGTTCTCGGAACAAGGGTTGAGGTGAAAGGTAATTTAAAACGAGGTAAGATTGAGATATCTTATCATTCCATGGATGATTTGGAACGCTTATATTCACTTCTGTCTCCAGACGATTCATTATTTGGAATATAATACAAGGAACTATAGATGAGTAAAGAAATTAAAGAAGGCCTCTATGCTTACGTCACTACAAATCGTGGCGAAATTGTCATGCTATTAGAACATGAGAAAACACCGATGACCGTTGCCAATTTTGTAGGATTGGCAGAAGGGGTATTGAATATTAATAATCCAGGAACTCCATATTACGATGGATTAACATTCCATCGGGTTATTCCTGACTTTATGATCCAAGGAGGAGATCCTTCTGGTAATGGAACAGGTGGTCCCGGATACAATTTCCCGGATGAATTCAGAAACGATTTGACCCATAATGGTCCTGGGACCTTATCAATGGCCAATGCTGGTCCAGGTACCAATGGCAGTCAGTTTTTCATCACGCATGTGGAAACACCTTGGTTAAATGGAAAACATACTGTATTCGGCAGGGTTGTCGAAGGACAATCAGTTGTAGATTCAATCCAGCAGGGGGATATCATGCAGTCAGTTAAGATTGTACGAAAAGGCCCTTCTGCCGAAGCCTTCACCGTATCAAAAGAGAGTTTTGCGCAGCAGGTTGTCGATGTTCAAAAAACGATTGAGAAGAAACGGTCGGATGCATTGAAGACTCTTGAGACTGAACTGGCAAATCGGTGGCCTGATGCGAAGCAAACCCGTTCTGGTTTGAGGTATGTTGTATTAAGGGAAGGAACAGGCACGGCGGTCCCAAAACACGGGACTAACGTAACAGTACATTATACCGGGACATTGCTGAACGGTAAGATGTTTGATAGTTCAGTGCATCGGGGAGAACCGGCACAATTTGCAGTGGGACAGGTTATCGAAGGATGGAATGAAGCCTTGGTTACCATGAGAAAAGGGGAAAAACGAACATTGATAATCCCTCCCAATCTTGGATACGGAGAACAAGGGTATCCAGGAATAATTCCACCTCATTCGTACTTGATCTTTGATGTCGAACTTATCGATTTTTAAGGAGAACGCTACTTGATGAAGGATTTGGTGACTCGCTTTATATGTTCAGGTTGCGGCAGGGCAGAGACCAAATGGCTTGGTCGCTGCCCTGATTGTGGGTCTTGGAATTCTTTCGTTGAGGAAGTAGTTAAAAAAGAGCAGAAATCTTCTAAAACTACATTAGTTAGTGATACTAACAAATTACAACCTGTTTCACTGTCAAAAGTTACTGTAACACCTGATGTCCGTTTTTCTACTGGAATTACCGAATTGGACAGAGTGCTCGGGGGCGGAGTTATGCGTGGATCTGCCATTTTATTAGGAGGAGAACCTGGTATTGGCAAATCAACGTTAATGCTTCAGATGCTTTCAGAATGCGCAGCAAAGAAAACCCTTTATGTTTCAGGAGAAGAATCTGCCGCACAGGTAAAATTGAGAGCAGAACGGTTGAAGGTCGATACTGAGGGCATCACCATATTCAGCGATACCAGCCTTGAAGAATTGCTCATGCTCATGAATAAAATGAAACCGGAAGTGATGGTTGTGGATTCCCTGCAGACTCTTACTTCATCGGATATGCCTTCCATCGCCGGATCGGTCAACCAGATACGAGTGTGCAGCATGGAGCTTTCTGATACGGCAAGACAGTTGGGAACCGCTTTGTTTTTAGTGGGACATGTAACAAAAGACGGCCAGATCGCAGGACCTAAAGTAATTGAACATATCGTTGATACGGTGTTGTATTTTGATCAGGCTGATACCGGGGTAAGAATCATCAGGGCAGCAAAGAACAGATATGGTACGGTAGATGAGATTGGAATCTTTTTGATGGGAGAGCAAGGGTTGGCCGTCGTCAAAGACCCGGCAGGATTCTTCATCGGGAACCGGGAACGAACGACATTACCCCCTGGAATCGCATATAGTGCTGTTATTGAAGGCTCCAGGACCTTTCTAGTTGAAATTCAAGCTCTCACTGTACCCGCTAAGAGTGGATATGGCCGAGTATACTCCGAGAGGATCGATACCGCCCAGGTACTGCGGATTTCTGCCGTACTTGAACGCCATGCCCAGGTAAGACTTTCTGAACAGGATGTGTATGTGAATGTAGCAGGCGGTATCAAATTATCTGAAGTCAGTATTGAATTACCGTTGGCTCTTGCCCTCTATTCCGCTTTAGTCGGAAAGAGCCTTCCGGCGAATTTGGTTTCTTTTGGTGAATTGAGTTTGGCCGGTGAGATTCGCCCGGTGGGGTTTGTCGATAGAAGAGCCAAGGGAGCTTTGGACATGGGGTTTAAGAAGCTTTTGCTTCCCCCGTTATCAAAGGCGGAAGCTAAATTGTTCCCAGATGGGGTGATCTGCCACAGGATAAGAGATGCAATAGCATTAGTTAGTGATACTAACTAAATGCAAGATCTTCATCTGCCACGTAATTTTCATACAATTACCACTTTGATCAGCGTTACGATACATTGATTCGCCTAATAATTCTTTACATGATTATTAATAGTATCGATCTGATGAGATTGTTGGTAGTAATTGCTAGAATAGTTTGTTAGCCGTCCTAACTTAAGTTTAATTTACTTATCAGGACAGGAAATGCAATAAAAGTCCCGATTGAAGCAAAAATGCTGGTAGTCATAAAAATCATCAATGTATGGATGATTCTGTTTTTAAACCATCCTTTAAATTTCTGAATATCATCGGTTAGATGTTCGAAATCTTTTACTCTTGGTTTACGGACCGATGCCTCGATAATCCCGGCGACCATTCCGACACCTATGGTAGGATTAAGCGCGGTGACCGGTGCTGCGAGCATCGATACGATTATGGTGACCGGATGAGCTAAGGAAATAAGGGCTGCGATTCCAGTCAGTGAAGCGTTCAAGGCAAACCAATAGAGGAACATCATCAAACCGTCTTCCCATCCCGATCTGACAAAACCCAGTGCGATGATGCCCAATAATGCAATGATAATCACCCAGGAGAAGATTTTTCCAGCAGAAGAGGCTTTAGGAATATATGTGATTTCTTCTGTATCCGGTTCGGTTTGTTTTGCATCGAGTTGCTGCATATACGCAACCAATCCCGGAACGTGGCCGGCTCCGACTACCGCTACGATATTTTGTCCTTCGGCTTGGTAAATGCTCGTGGCCAGATATTGGTCCCGTTCATCAATCAACACCTTTTTTATCGTGGGAAGTTCCTGAGCCATTTCTTCAAGCATCGATTGCAGGATATCGGTCTCCTTTATTTTCTCAATGTCTTCATTACTGATTTTCTCATTCGAAAAAATTGAAGAAATCAATACCGATATCAGTTTCATTTTATTCCAGAAATTTGAAAGGCGCCAAGCTCTCTTAAAGGTAATTTGAATTTCACGATCACAGAATGAAACCGGGATGTTTTTTTCATTGGCCAGTGATATCGCTCCTAGAATCTCATCACCTGGTTTGACGCCCATTTGATCACCAAGGCGTTTTTGATATGAAGAAAGAGCCATGTTTGCCAACATGAGAAATCCTTTGTTTTCTTTAAGCACGCTCTTGAGGTTGAGTTCTTCCCATCCCTTGTTTTGTGTTTTTGAAGTATATCGTCCCACATCGAGTTCGACACATACCCTATCGGGTTGCAATTCTTCGATAGTCGCAGCAACCTCGTTCACGCTGTCTTGCGACACATGTGCTGTTCCTAACAACGTAATCCGTCTGCCATTCGAACAAGTGATGATTTGTTTCGTGTCATTAATTTTCTCAATGCTAAGCATGGTTCCTCCGCACTTATCTCAATATATAGGTGTTCTTGGAAAGGTACAAGAAGATGCTTGAGTAAGTTGGGACAATTATATACTGTGCAGACATGCAAACTCTTTGGTATCTCTTTAGGCTTTTCTTATGTTTAGCTCTCGGTGCAGGAATTGCGAAAATAGCTGGAAAAGACTCCTTTCACCGACCGGTTGAAAAAATATTAGACGGGGTACTGTACGTATTGTTGTTTTTCATGGGAGTGAACACAGGTCAAGTTGAAGGCATCCAACAGGAATTGGCCAGCATGGGTCTTCAAGCTTTGTTGGCCACCATTCTTACTTTGGCCGGATCCCTATTGGTCTCAAGGCTTGGTTCGCTATTTCTAGCCAAGTACTTTTCAAGGTTGAAGCAACACAAGAACATTGATATCTCGTGGAATCGGCTTAAAACCCCATTGCTCCTTATCCTAATCGTAAGCACTGGCATAATGATGTCGATGCTTACCGCATGGTTCGATTGGTATGATCCGTTTATCGTTACGATATTGCTCTATCTATTACTGTTTTTTGTCGGGATGCAAATGGTGTTCCATCGTGTGAATCTATTACCGCTCCTGAAATCTCCATTGATGGTGGCCGTCCCGTTGATAACTGTTCTTGGTACTTACATAGGAGCCTTGGCAATTCCGCTGGTCTCTTCTTATACGATCAAAGAATCAATGGCATTAGCCTCAGGATTCGGGTGGTATTCATTATCTGGTATTCTTATCAGTGATCTGGGATACCCCCAACTTGGGGCTGTCTCGTTCATGATAAATTTGCTAAGGGAAGCTTTTTCATTCTTCCTAATCCCCGCGTTGGCAGCGCTGGGGGCGAAACCGCATTATGCGGTGAGTATTGCCGGAGCAACAAGCATGGATGTCACCTTACCATTGTTAAAGAAAAGCTATTCAGATGAAGTTGTCCCGTTGGCGATAGTCCACGGCAGTCTTATCACTTTGCTTGTTCCGTTTCTCATTCCTCTTTGGATTTGAGCGGCAAGAAAAATTGTACCACTACTTCCAATGTCCGCTCCTTGAACAACCTGATAATGAAGTGACTAGCTTTACAAGACCAATCAATCGTTGAAGCAATGAATGAAAAGACGAGCGGTTTCAGATCGCTTCCCTTGGGCGGGGTAAACGGTAGTTGTTTGAAATGGTACGAACCTTTTGGCATCGAAAAAAGTTCCTTGTCGGAAATGTCGGACGGGACTGTGTATCCGGCGGTCAATGTTTTTATTTCAATACATTCGGCTCCGGGTCGTGCCTCACATAAGATCGAAGCATCCGAAGCGGTTTCCAGAGCATCCATTGCCTTCAATACATAATCGTATGCAGTCCCGTAATCTGCAGGTACTACAATTTCGTTTCGGTATGGCACATCCGCATATAGATGGAGTATCATTGCACCCGTATCGTTCATGGAGGCAAGTGTAGTGGAATCAGATGTGAATGTACAGTATATTCTGGTGAGAAAACCCGGGAAGCGAAGGGTGACCATAAAAGTCACTGATGATGCAAGAGTCCTGGTCACTGCATCCCCTCAGGTTTCGATAAAAACAATCTCAAAGGTAATCGAGAAACATCAACAATGGATAACACTCAAGGTCAATGAGGTGCGTAGTCTTCCCGCAAAGTTACAAGAGCATACTTATGAAGATAATGATGAGTTTCTTCTCATGGGTGAAAGAATTCGCCTTACAGTAGCAAAAGGAAAACCAAAACGTACCGAATTGAGAGACAAACAGTTAATCCTCATACAACCAAGGCCATCAAAAACATCGGTTGAACGGGCAATCGTTGCGTTCTACCGTGATTTTGGTACCGAGCTGTATTCAAGATTGGTAGAATCATGGTGTGCAACGATGGGAATTCCAGAATCAAAACAACCGGTTGCCGTCACCTTGGCGGCATTCTCGGTCAGGATGGGTAGCTGTTCCGCGAATCGTCATTTGAAATTTGCGTTACGTTCTGTCATGCTTCCGTATGAGTTGATTGATTATATCGCCTTACATGAATGTGTTCACTTGTTGCATTTCAACCATGCCGCATCCTTTAAGGCAGCAATGGACTCGTATATGCCCGATTGGAAAGAACGTAAAAAACAAGTTGCTTATCTAAGGATCCAAATTTCATCCTTGTGATGAGACCGGTATGTTACAACTTTTATATTGATTTCGATTGTGTTATATTTTCATCAATTACTATGGAGGATTTGCATGAAACCGGATGTTCTGGCTCAAGGTGTGTATCGTGTCCACGCACAGATTGGCACTCGTGATTTGTTTGAAGGGATTTGGCCTTTACCCAACGGTGTGTTATTGAACTCTTATATCGTAAAAGGTACGCAGAAAACTGCATTGATCGATCTTGTAAAAGATTGGGAAGGTGCTGTACATGAGATAACCACCCAAATCAATGCCTTGGGAATCCAAATCAATCAAATTGATTACCTTATCCTCAACCATATGGAGCCCGATCATACGGGCTCGCTTGCTGATCTAAAGAGAAAGTATCCAAACCTTGAAATCCTCTGCACTAAAAAAGCTGTTCCGATGGTCAAGGCTTTTTATGATATCGAGGCTAACGTACGGGCCGTATCCTCTGGCGATACATTGGATTTGGGCGGACACGTTCTGCGGTTTGAAGAAACTCCTAATATTCACTGGCCGGAGACCATGATGACCTATGATATGAACACAGGCATTTTATTCTCTTGCGATGCATTTGGATCGTTTGGCCGATACGAACATTGTTTCGATGATGAGTTAGATGAAAAAGAATGGGATTTACTTATTGGCGAGACTGTTCGATATTACGCGAATATCGTTTCATCTTTTTCGCAATTCGTAAAAAGAGGTATTTCCAAATTAGCTTCTCTTGACATTAAGATGGTCGCTCCGAGCCACGGAATCGTATGGAGAAAGAATCCCTCGCAGGTAATAACCCTTTACAATGATTTAGCTTCTTATATGGACGGTCCGGCAAAGAAAGAAATCACCTTAGTCTACAGCAGTATGTACGGTAATACCGCCGCATTGGTACCTACTATCGTTAAAACATTGGAAAAAGAAGGGATAACGCTACATGTCCATGAAGTTCCCCGTGATCACGCCTCGTTTGTTCTCGCTTCAGCATGGCAATCATCCGGATTAATCATAGGGATGCCCACTTATGAGTATAAGATGTTTCCCCCGATGTACCACATACTCGATATTTTTGAAAGAAGCCATGTCAAGAACAGAAAAGTCTTCCGTTTCGGTTCGTTCGGTTGGTCCGGTGGAGCTCAAAAGCAATTCGATCCCTTTGTACAAGCTCTCGGGTGGGAGTGCTTGGGTGTGGTCGAATATCAGGGAGCTCCGAAGGAAGATGATTACAAACGAATCGAACAGCTATCCGCACAGATGGCGTCATCAATAATGCAATGGTGTTCGGAGGAAGAGCATAATTAAACATCCCAAAGAAAAACATGTAATGAACAGGCATCGCATCGGTCTTCTCATTGTCATATTGTTAGGATTGTTGCTCATTGTCTCTGCAGATTGGATTTTCGTTGGAAATCATCTCAATATTCATAGGCGAGATGAGTCACGGATGTTGCTCACCGAATCGATTCAAGACGTAAGGGTAATCGATACCAAAATACAATCAAGTTTTTATTATTTGGAATCACTAGCCTCATTGATTACTTCGGGAGCGGAATTACCGCTTGATACGATTGCAGTTTCGTCTGATCGAAATAGGCTTGCATTCAAATACCTTTCCTTGGTGGACATGAAAGGAACTGTTATCAGGGGAGACGAGTTACCGATAGATCCACGTTCTCTCGAATATTTCGGAACGGGGACGATTGCCCTGTCGCCTCTACCGGAACAAGAGGCCTTGGTATTGATGGTTCCGATTCGGCCAAAGATAGCAGTCGAGGCAACGCTCATCGGAATATATGATTTTGAAACCATCATTAAATTGTTTACGGAAACTTCCTCTGCAATACACAATAAAATCTATTTTACTTATAACGACGGAGAACTCTTTTATCCGGAGGTATTTCCTGAGGGGAACAGCAATCTTTTCAAGTATCTTGAACAGGTTCGATTCATCGACACGGATTCTACCACAATCAAGAGCAATTTCTCACAACTCAAACCCTCTGTTGCCGAATTCAGGTATCAAGGAACAAATTATTTCATCACGAGCACAATGGTTCCTTCGACTGAATATTTTCTTGTTCAAATCTTCCCTGTTTCAGAATTGTTGGTGTATCAGTCAATCAACACCCTTCGCTGGATCATAATTATCTTTTCAATTGTATTGACCGTAGTAATAATTGCTTTGACAGCCGTATATCTTCGGCTCAGGTTTTTCTCAAGGAGATATCGGGAACGAAAGGATCGTTTACCAGAAACTGTTCCCGGAGGAGATTTTTCTTATTTTATCAGTGATAACTACAATTTTATTGATGTCAGTGATTCTTTTGTCTCATTGTTAGGCTATCAGACGAAAAAAGAACTCTTGGATTCTTGTGCTTCCAGATTCGATAATCTTATCTATGAACTTGATAAGGACACAATGTTTCAAACACGTGCAAGCCAACACATCGGACCTCCTGCGGCATTGCTGCATTATCGGGTCATTACCAAATCGAAAACAATATTGTGGTTAGCCGATTGGTCTCATATCACCATTTCTGCCAAAGGACAGAAAGTCGTTCAATCGATTGTAATCGATGTGACTGCCACAAAATCGATTGAAGAGGATAGGCGCGTAAGCGAAGAGCGCTTCCGTATTATTCAATCCCAGGCGAAAAGCGTGGTGTTCGAATGGAACATCAATGAAAATTATTTTTATCGTTCTCCCAATTGGAGTGAAGTTTTCGGCTATTCTCCGAAAGACAATTCTGTGGAGCATATATTCAAGTTAGAACGCTTCCATCAAGATGATCGGAACGCAGTACTTGATTTATTGCAGCAGAGTAAAAAAGGCTTTGACAAAGGATCGATAAACGTGCGGTTTCGTAATGGGAATAACCAATACCGTTGGGTTGACATCTCATTTGCATCTCTGTTCGATGAGCACGGAAACCAGACCAAAGTTCTTGGTAGAATGGTGGACATAGATGACCAGAAACGTCAGGAAATACTTCTTAAGCTAAAAGCTTTGACCGATCCATTGACTTCACTTTTCCATAAATTGGCCATAGAAGATGAAGTAAACAATTATTTGGAACAATATGGTAAGAACGCGAAACATGCTGCGTGTCTCATTGATTTGGATCATTTCAAGCTGATCAACGACCAATACGGACATAGCGCGGGTGATGCGATACTGATTAATTTTGCCAAAAAAATTAACGAATTGTTACAGAGTTTTGGATTCATCCCTGGAAGAGTCGGCGGAGACGAATTCTTTATATTGGTGAAAAACCTCTATGACCAAAAGGATATCAGAGAGGTTGCTAAGCTATTGGTAGATGGATTGAGATCACAAATTAATTGCAGCGGTCAAGAAGTGAACGTATCGGTAAGTATTGGGATTGTTCGGTATCCGGAAGACGGTGTCACTTATCGTCAATTATTCGATGTCGCCGACAAAGCTCTCTATTATGTGAAAAACCACGGAAGAAACGGCTTTCATATATTTGACCCTGATACTGACGAGTATCTTACAAATACGACGATAAGCTAAACGCCACGACATTGTGATCAAAACGTAAAAAGGTGTATTGAATTATATCAACAATGTCCTGAATACTGTAGCATTAGCGCAATTTATTTTTGGCTAACACCATTCAGGACACTGTTTATTGAACTAGGTTATAACGAAACCAGTAATGTTCGGATAAAATCGGCAACCTTGGCTGTTGAACTGACCGAACAAGCTTCAGCCGTAGAATGGACACCTCTCAGGTTAGGGCCGACAGAAACCGAATCCATGTTCGAAACAAGGCTATTGATAATGCCGCATTCGAGGCCCGCATGAATCGCGGTTATCACTGCGGGTGTTCCATATTGTTTTTCCCATACGGCCTTACATAACTGTGCGAGTCTTGAAGAAGGATTAGGCGTCCAAGAAGGATATCCGTTACCGATATGGAGTTCTCCTTTGGCAATGGAAAATGCAACTGCGGTCTTGTCTGCTATTTGGTCACGCGAAGATTGAATCGAAGAGCGATGGCTCGATTCAAAGACGAATGACGAATCATCTGTCTTGACTATTGCTAGGTTGGCAGATGTTTCCACAAGTCCTTTTATCGTCATGCTCATCTTATCAACACCATGGGGAGCAACCAACAAGGCCTTGATGATTGCAGTACTTTGGTCGTTCGAAGACGCGAGGGATGAAACACCATTCTCTGCGGTAAGAGAAAGAGAAAGCCCAGGATCGGAAACAGCATACTCGGCTGCAAGATCTTGTTGTAATTTTTGTATGATCTTTGTCGCTTGTCCAGTCATCTTGCTTGGGATATAGAACAGCGCCGAGCAGGTGCTCGGAATTACATTTCGTTTGGTCCCTCCGTCGATACTTACCAAACGAACATCGGTTTGTTCGGTCAAGGCATACAAGCCTCGCGCGATGCACGAGATGGCGTTAGCCCGTTGTTTGTCTATTTCGGCACCGGAGTGTCCGCCGATCAACCCGCCAACGCTCATTTTCCAAGCGACATATCCATGTGGGATGCCTTCGTATTCGCGATGTACTTTGGCATCAACCTCGATACCGCCGGCACACCCGATATAAAAAATACCTTCTTCCTCGCTATCGAGATTTACCATGAGACGACTTTGAACTAACGATGGGTCAAGTCCGAACGCGCCTACCAATCCAGTCTCTTCGGTAATAGTGAGAATTGCTTCCAGAGGACCATGCTGAAGATTCTCATCGGAGAATATATCCATGATAAGTGCGATCGCAATTCCATTATCGGCTCCGAGGGACGTTCCTACGGCTTTCAACCAGTCTCCGTCTCTTTTCAGTACGATTGGATCCTTTTTGAAATCATGGACGACTCCTTCATCCTTAACACACACCATATCAAGATGACCTTGAAGCGCTACCGATGGAAGGTGTTCGAATCCTTTGGATGCTTGCTTTCGAAGTATCACATTGCCTGTCGAATCGACGCGAGCCGCAATCCCATGGGCCGTAGCAAAGGATAGCACATATTCGCGAATCATTGCTTCATTCCCGGATTCTCTCGGTATGCTCGAAATTTCTGCGAAATAACGCCATAGCCTTTTGGGTTCGAGCCCTTCGATTGCAGACAACGATTCAGTTTTGATATTCATGTGAAACTCCTTAAAAAATCAAATAAAATTATTTCTGAGCATCTTGCTCCTGATAAACATTCCTCTAAGATCAAATGTGTCTTTATCGATAACGGTGATATCGGCAAAATACCCCGGAGCAAGCCGTCCGGTGAGGGAAAAATCATAGATACGGGCGGGATTTGAGGTTGCCATCTGAATCGCAGTTTCGATGGGGATTTCCCAACTCACGAGATTCTTGACCCCTTGCAACATGGTCAGAGACGAACCAAGAATCGTATCAGGATCATCGTATCGGTGGAACGCTCCGTCCGGCATGAGTTTTGCCCGTTCTTTGTTTGCATACAGTTCTCCCTCTTTTTGCATCGTCGGTTTGAGAGAGTCGGTTACCAATACAATATTGCTTGTCGGTTTTTCCCTTATCAGTAATTTTATTAATTCAGGGTGGGCATGGACTCCGTCAGCGATGATCTCGCATTGCATGTCCTGTTGTATCATGATCGCACCGACCGTCCCCGGGTTCCTATGATGCAAACGACTCATCGCATTGAAAAAATGGGTCGAATGAAGAATACCGGCCTGCATCCCTTCAATAATGTTTTCGTATGTCGCATTTGTATGCCCTGCTAACAAAACGATACCCGTTTGAATGGCATTGAGAGCTAATTCGCGCATCCCTTTGAGTTCAGGGGCTACTGTCATACAAATTATATGGCCTTTCCCTCGTTTGATAATCCTATTGAAAAGATCGATATCAACCGGTTGCACACCCTCGGCATTTTGAGCGCCGAGCCGTTCTTTTGAGATGAACGGGCCTTCAACATGCATCCCTAATATCAAAGCCCCTTCTTCCTTTCCTATAGCTTCCACCACCGCATCTATCGCATTGAACATATCGTCAAGTTTTTCGGTATAAATCGTTGGCAAAAACCCCGAGACCCCGAAATCGGCCAAGCGTTCGGACATCCCAAGAATTGAATTCGGATCGGCATCATCGGTACCGAACCCGCCGATGCCATGAATATGAGTATCTAAAAATCCGGGAACTATATAAGCGTCTTTTACGTCAATAACTTGCGTATCCGGCGGGAAGTTCTTCTGTTGGAACCTTCTCATGTTAAATATGTCACCGATTTTTCCGGCAGAGTTCATGAAGATTCCACAATTCTGAAGTTTTGCGTATCCTGTGATTACCGTTCCATTGATAAGAACCGTATTTCCCATAGGAATCCTCCTTGATGGTCAAAAAAACCTTCATGTAAACTATAGGTAGAGAAAAACTATTTTTCAAGTGAACGTGTGGATTCCAGTTGAATATGGTCGTTGGTTAACCTATGGATCCATTTGCCGCTACGGATTCTGGTAACGCTGATAATAAGTTTGAAGACTTCTTCCAAAGCGACAAGGAGGTAGACGCCCCATAGTGGAAAACCTAACACCAGACCACCGACGAATGCCAACGGTACTCCGATAAGCCATACTCCACCCATTTCAGCAAATAATGAATAGCGGGTATCTCCTCCGGAACGGAGTATCCCGACGATCGTAACCATATTCACTGCTTTGGGGGACATGACGGCTCCTAAAGCAATCAACGCATGCATAGTCATCGCATGCAACGATTCATTCAGGTTGAAAGGAATCGGCAACCACCTGGATGTTCCAATGAGCATCAGACCAAGGACAGCGCCGACAGTGAAGCTGATGAGGATGCATCGTTTGGCATAGAGCTTCGCAAGATCGATATTGTTTTCACCTATCTTGTTACCGATCATGATGGCGGTGGCATTTCCGATGCCCATGAGGGCAACGAAGAACAGCCCTTGGATAGACTCGCTAACATTGACCGCAGCTATAACATCGATTCCCATCCTTGCATAGGCAATTTTATAGGTGGTCATCCCGAATGACCAAAACATCTCGTTGAGGATAACCGGAGTACAGGTGATGAAGAATTTACGCAACATTGCCTTGGAAAATGAAAACATGGTTTTTATGGAAGCCGCGACAGGACGCTTTTTCCCGTAAACGAAGGAAAGCAGGAGCACCATTTCAATGAACCGGGCAATCACAGTCGCAATTGCTGCTCCGACGACTTCCAATCGAGGAAAAATCCAAATTCCGTTGATCAATAGATAGTTCAAGACAACATTGATCGTCAGTGCGATACTCGATGCAATCAATGGTGTTTTCGTATCACCGATACTTCTCAATGCGGTCGAAAATGTCATTACGATCGCAGTGAAAAGGTAACTGATCCCGACCGACACCAAATATTGGACACCCCGGGCGACAACCTGCGGGTCTTTTGTGAATACATGCATCACCTCTGTCGGGAATGCGATAGAGATAAAAGAACAAAACAAAGCTCCGGCACTACTCACAATGAGTGAGATTCCCATCGTCCTGTGCATCGAAGGGATGTCTTGGGCTCCCCAATATTGAGCAATGAAAATTGCGGATCCGCTGCTTACGCCAAAAAAGAAAAGTGTGATTAGGAAAAATACTTGATTCGCCAAACCCACGGCGGCGAGTGCATCCGCACCGATTTGCCCGATCATCATGGTATCGACAAATGACACCGATGAATTGAGTAAGTTCTGAAACATGATCGGAAGCGAGAGTTGAAGTAGCCTATGTGCAAAATCCTTACGGGTTTCAACCATTGGCAATGTATGTGCGGATGCCATCGCTATGTTCCTTTAATTGCTGGTTTTCGGAGTGGAATCAACACATTGATAAGATCCTTTCTGCGGGCTTCTGTCAATGCCTCAATTATTAGTTTGCGATTCTCTGCTTTGTGATAATGCAGTAACGCTCGTTGCCATGAACGCTCTCTTCCTTTCGGAACATAGACAGAAGCAAACTGTTTTGATGGACGTGGATCGATGCCCGTGAAATACATGCAGGTCGCAACGGTTTGTGGAGTCGGATAAAATTCTTGTACCTGTTCGGGAATAAAACGTGCTTGTTTGAGATACAAGGCCAATTCGATAGCATCGTCAAGAGTTGTACCCGGATGGGCCGCTATGAAATAGGGGATACAATATTGCTTTAAGTTGAATCGCTCACTGGCATGATTAAACTTTTGGACAAATTCCTCATAGTACTCAAAATTCGCTTTGCCCATCGCATCAAGTGTTCCTTCGGCTACGTGTTCTGGTGCGATTCTCAATTGTCCGCTTACATGGTCTTTTGCCAGTTTTTCGATAAATCTGCGTTGCGTTTCTTCTTTGGCAGCTGAAAGCAGATAATCATACCTGATACCAGAACGGATGAATACCTTCTTTACATTCTTGATTGAAGCAATTGCCTCTAATTTTTCCAGATATGTTTCATGATGGTCAACCAAGTTCTTGCAAGGATGCGGATACAAGCAAAACTTTGCTGAACACGGACCTTTCGATGCTTGCATGTCACATGCCAAACCTTGGAAATTCGCCGTAGGGCCACCAACATCATGAATGTATCCCTTGAAGTCAGGGTGACGTGTCAGCGTCTTGGCTTCTCTTACCAATGATTGAGTCGATCGTACACTGATTATTCTCCCTTGATGGCTGGTTATTGCACAGAAAGAGCAACTGCCAAAACATCCTCGATTGCTTGTTAGACTGAATTGGACTTCAGAAAGAGCAGGTATTCCTCCTTGAAGGCTATAATCCGGATGATAATCTCTTGTATAGGAAAATTCATGGATGCGATCAAAAAGGTCTTGATCTATCGAATAAGCAGGTGGATTACACCACAGATAGCGGTCATTGCTCTTTTGCACGATCACGTCATTTCCCATCGGGTTTTCATGAAGCATTTGTAGTTGGAACGCTTTGGCATAATCTCGTTTGGCACTTTCGGCAGGAGTATTGCTTTTTGGATCTCTTAATGAAACTTCTTCATAGGAAGGCAGTTCGATGCAATGTATTCGTTTCATATCTTTCAGATGCGAGAATGTGGATTGCGACATGCCGACACAGGTCCCTCTGATATCGATTATCGAAGAAATTGCGTTACCTGATGCAAGGCGCGAGAGGATTTCAAGAGTTTGGTATTCTCCCATGCCGTAAACCAACATGTCGGCTTTAGCATCAAATAATATGTTGCGGCGCACTGTATCGCTCCAATAGTCGTAATGGGCAAATTTTCTCAGTGAAGCTTCCAATCCTCCTATGATTATCGGCGTGTCTTGTCCGAAGGCTTGCCGAGCACGACCACAGTAGGTGATCAGAGCGCGGTCGGGTCTAAACCCTGCCTTTCCTCCTGGAGAATACGGATCATCATTACGTACTTTTTTATGGGCGGTATAATGTGCGACCATCGAATCGATCGCACCAGACGAGATCATACAGCAGAGCCTGGGTTTCCCGAGTGCCAAAAAATCATCCGGCCGGTCCCACTTTGGTTGAGCAACGATTCCCACCCTGTATCCTTCTGATTCCATCAAACGTCCTAATAATGCAGCGGCAAACGAAGGATGGTCGACATATGCATCCCCTGTTACAAAAACAACATCTACCTCGTCCCAACCGCGATTATCGAGGTCTTCTCTGTTCATCGGAAGAAAAGCTGTACGTGAATTCATGATCCACATAGTATTTGATTGAAAACAGGCTGTAAATAGGGTATGATGCAACCCCGATATATTGTTCCAATCAAGATAAGGACATCCATACATGTCACGAAAACAAAAAGATCCTTCAGCCTTTATTATTCTCAATCCGCACGCAGCTAAGGGTAAAGGAGCTTATGCCCGAGATACGATTGCCGATTGCTTTGCAAAACAAGGATTTCCTTGTGAATTTGTTATGACCGAGCACACGATGCACGCTTCGGAAATTGCTCGCGATGCAGTTGCCAAAGGTCATAAACTCATCGTTGCTGCCGGTGGAGACGGTACGGTGAACGAGGTCATCGACGGAGTGATGAAAGAAACTCGCCAGAGAAACTTCATATTTGACCAGATGCCTGTGGTAGGTCTAGTCCCGATAGGAAGGGGCAATGATTTTGGTTACATTGCAAAAACACCAAAAAGCATAGAGCAAGCTTGTGCCTTGGTGATGGATCAGTATTGGATGCCTACCGATTGTGGGTTCGTGAAGGGTGGCAAGTTCCCAGATGGACGATATTTTGTAAACGGCGTGGGGTTAGGATTTGAACCGACGGTAAATTTTGTTGCCTCAGATTTCAAGCGTCTTAGTGGAATGCCAAGCTATCTGGCCGCTTTTGTCAAAGTGATGGCTAACTATCCGTCAGCGGTAAGAGTGTCGCTTGATACGGAAGAAGATCATTATGAATTCGACACCCAGCAGATTTCGATTTGTAATGGACGAAGGATGGGCTCTGCCTTTATCATGGCTCCCGAAGCACTTATCGACGATGGTCTTTTGGATGTATGTTTTGCCAACAGAGAAATTAAGGGATATGAGATACTGTGGTATGCGCTAAAATTTTTTAAAGGGACCCAGGTGAACAGTTCGAGATTCACTACCTTGCGTGCTACAAAAGTGACGGTGACAGCAGATCATGATATGCCCTGCCATGCGGACGGGGAAGAAATTTCTCGCGGATGCGATGCTGTTCAGATATCATTGTTTCCTGCATCTCTGAAATTTATAAGGAAACAAGTCTAAAAAATTCAGTACTTCATTTGACTAATGAATCATGTAGGTGTATTGTATACAGTGCGTATTTTTGGATTTTCTGAAAAATAGCCTGATAGGAGCGGGATTTGATAAAGGATTTGGTACCATCGGTACATTTTTATGACCAAGACTTTGTTGATATGTATGACAGGTCTTGGGTTTGGATCGATGAACTCTGGACTCAGGGTACTAAGGAGAATGGTTTCTCCGGAGGGTATCTTAGTTATCCGGGGCAGAAAACGTTTAATCAGTTTTATAGCTGTCTGTCGGCACTTTTTTTAGTATATAGCAATCAAACATACTCACCGTTTTCGATGTTGGACTATTTTTATAGCAAACAGGAAGACTCGGGTGCGATAAGAAGTGATTATTCTCTTGAAGACGGATCATTTGTCTTTGAACGGGATAATCCGGAAGGTGTCTGTCCTCCGTTGTTTGCTTATGTAGAGTACGGATTTTACCATAAGATCGGCAATAAAAAACGACTTAAAGAAATTGTCCCAATTCTTGAAAAGCATTTCGATTGGCTAAGAGAAACCTTTCTCCGTGAGAACGGACTCTATTCGGTTCCCGAAGCTGCGTGCATGTTGGGTAACGTGCCGCGAGACCACATGTATTATCCGGTGGATTTCAATGCACAACTGGCGACCAGCGCACTGTATATGTCTGCTATCGGGGATATTCTCAATGACAAGGAATTGAGTTTCAGATATAAGAGACTCTACTTTTCTTTAAAGACCCGCATCAATTCGATGATGTGGGATCCTGAAAATAATTTCTATCATGATCTTGATGTGAAGGGTAATAAAATTGGCCGGAAGCATATCGGTGCGTACTGGACGTTGTTGGCAGAGATTCCAAATGAGGAAAAAGGCGATGCCTTGATCGCACAGCTAACCGATCCCGAGCTGTTCGGAACCGAAAATCCATTCCCCTGTCTTCCGGCAAATGATCCTGATTTTTCCGAAAGTGGAAACGGGCACAAAGGCGCTGTAATCCCGTTCAACACCTTCATGGTGGTCAAGGGACTTGAACGATACGGCAAATTTGAATTTGCTCGTGAATGCTCGATCCGCCATCTCTACTTTATCTTGGATACATTGCATCCGGATGGTGATCAAGCCGGAGATGTTTGGGAAGCGTATCTCCCCTCAAAAGAAGGCCGTTCGATTGACCCCGAAAATCCAGAATTCCCAAAACGTCGATTCATGCCGATGGTCGCACTCATCACCATTACTCTGATGATAGAAGATATTATCGGACTGGTAATCTCATTACCGCGTAAGACTGTCGATTGGACAATGACTAATTTGGAAGCAATGGGTATAGAAGGACTTTCCTTAAAACGAAACCTCATCACTATCTTGAGTAATAAACAACCGAGGGGATGGGAGATCCGTTTAGAATCAGAAAAACTCTATTATTTCACTATTGAAATATTGGCAGAAGGCAAGAAAAAGACACTTCCGATACCCTCAGGCAAATGCTCGATGTTAATCGACAAGCTGTAGGCGGCAGGTATCATGGGTTGGATCGGTAAATTAATCGGCGGAGCGATAGGGTTGGGTCTTGGCGGACCGTTAGGACTGATTGCCGGCGTCGCATTCGGGAATCTTTTTGACAGGGCAAGCCAGTATACCACTTCTACGAAAACCGAAGCGTATCAACAACAATTCTCACCCGAACAACAATCTCAAATGGTCTTTTTCATCGGAGCGTTTTCGATGCTTGCCAGGATAGCCACCGTCGATGGGAGATTGGTTCCCGAAGAGCAAGCGAAGATAAATGAATTCATCGATAAAGACTTGAAATTGGATGCTCAGAGTAAAGCCGCGGCAATGCGGGTATTCAACGCCGCTCTTTCCGGCAGTGGGACTTTCAGGCAATTTGCCACTCAATTTCATCAAAATTTCAGGCATGAACCGGCAATTCTTGAGTTGATGATCGATATTTTTTATCGAGTAGCAATTTCTGATGGCGACTTTTCATCATCCGAAGAAGCCTTGATCAGAGAGGCTGCCGCAATCTTCGGTATTTCAGCAGCCCTGTTCGAAAGCATCAAGCAACGGTATGTGGGGTCAGCCAAAAACTCTGTACAAGCATATGCTGTATTAGGTCTGCAGACAAATGCCAGCGTGGATGACATTAAGAGGGCATACCGGAAGCTAAGCGTTGAATTTCATCCTGATACGATTGCATCCAAAGGCCTACCAGAAGAGTTCACCGTGTTTGCAACGGAAAAATTCAGGGAAATCCAACAGGCCTACGATACGTTGAAGAAAGAACGAACTATTAAATGATTTTACCTTTAGACCGTTAATCTTGGTATCTGATTCTCCCACGCATTGATCTGGCAAGGGTGAGCCTGTCTGCATATTCAAGATCACCGCCAATTGGCAATCCGGAAGCTAACCTGGTGACAATGATATTCTTATCTTTTAGCAGATGTTTGATATACATGGCGGTGGTATCACCTTCTTCCGTCGGATTGGTTGCGATCACTACTTCTTCAAATACTCCCTCTGCAAGGCGTTTCATCATCCCCGAAAAATTCAAATCAGCTGGACCGATACCCTCCAACGGGGATAAGGCTCCCCCCAAGACATGGAAAAGCCCGTCATACGATCCGGATGCGATGATGGTCAGTACATCTTGAGGTTGTTCGACAACACAGAGCAATGTTCTATTACGATTGGGATCACTGCAAATCGGGCAGGGATCCTCCTCGGTGAAGCTTCCACATATGGAACATGGAAAGATCTTATCTTGTATTTCAGAGATCGCCGTAGCCAACCGAGCAGTATATTCCTTGTCGGTCTTGATAAGGTGGAAGGCCATGCGAGAAGCACTTTTAGGTCCTACTCCAGGTAATTTAGCAAGCAATTTGACAAGCTGATCCAATACTGTAACCATGAACGGACCTCACGACATGCCGGGAAAGTCAGTCGGCAGGTTCAGGCCTCCTGTCAACGATGAAGCTTCCGATTTCAATTGTTCTTGGATATTCTGCATCGCGGCATTGAAGGCTCCTGCCACCAATACTTCCAAGGTTGGTATATCTTCAGGATCTACCGCTTCGGGAGAGATCTTAATTGAAAGGACTTCCATCTTGCCGTTGACGCTGACTTCAACCATTCCCCCGCCAGAAGATCCGGTTGCGGTGATATGGGCAAGTTTTGCCTGCATGTTTTGCATCTGCTGCTGGACAGATTGCATATTCTTAAATAGCTCGAAAGGGTTCATATTTCCTCCGAAAGATGATGCAAAAAGATTTCAAGTTACAACTTCACCTCTGAACACCGTTGTAACCATCTTGATTATTTCATCGGTTTTTTGACGTTCTTCAACCAGAGAAGGCTTTGGTTCGGTGATGGCAAAAGCAATCTTTCCATCATAACCGGACTCTTCGTTGATGAGAGAACGTATTTTTTCTTCATTCTGTTTGGCCACATCCATTACAAATCGAGTTGAGAATGTAATAGTGACCGATTGATCATTCTGGGCAATGTCAACGACTTGCCCGATAATATTTCCAAGTGGGTTTCTTTCAGTGGCTAATTTCTGAATGATAGCCGGCAATATATCTTTAGTTACTTTTTTTTGTGATAATTCCTTCTTATCAGCTATCGTTATAGATTCAGTCACAGTTTTGTAGACAGGCTCAGCGATAGGTTGCCGGATGACTTTGACTTCCTGCTTTTGTTGTGCGATTGGTTGATGGACAACTTGTTGAGGTCTGGCTTCTTGATTTGGCGAGACTTTCGCGGCCAAAAGATTGTTCTGCAATTCAACCAGACGTTTACCCATCTCTGTCGGCGAGACCAGATACGCAAGGGCCGAAAGCCGACTAACCGCAAGCTCGAGTTCAAAACGCGGGTTTAGAGAGAAACGGATGTCACGATACAGTTGAAGGAACATTTCCAAAGCGGCTTCGAGTTGTTCCTCGGTGTAAGCCTGTAGTATTTCGGAATCGAGGCTGTCTTTCATCAACCCTAAGATCGCTTCATTCGAGACGCCCTTCCTGATGAAAAGCAATGTCCTGAACAACTCGGCAAAATCCTTGACGGTTTGTTCAACCGACACCCCTGATGCGAGCAACTGTTCAACTGCTTCGATGGCGCTCTGGTTTTCCTGTCGGATGGCTGATTTGATAATATCCGACAGGTTTTCAAACCCTGCTAATCCAAGTTTATCTTGGATCTTCTCCAAAGTGACTCTTCCATCACTAAACGCAATAATCTGATCGAATAATGTATATGCATCCCGCATTGACCCAGTAGCTTCTTTTGCGATCCAGAACAAGGCTTCGTCTTCCACCTCGACATCCAATTCTTTCGCAGCTTGTACTAACAAGGTTTTGATCGTTTGTAAATCAATCAGTTGGAAATGAAACTGCTGGCAACGAGATCTGATGGTAGCGGGAACTTTTTGGGTTTCTGTCGTGGCAAAAATGAATATTACATACTCAGGCGGTTCTTCGATTGTTTTGAGCAATGCATTGAAAGCGCTGTTGGAAAGCATGTGCACTTCGTCAATGATATAGATTTTGTAGCGGCCCGATTGCGGCGGGAACAGCACTTCATCCTTGATGACGCGCACATCGTTGACAGAAGTGTTACTCGCACCGTCGATCTCAATCACGTCAAGTGAGTTTCCTTGAGTGATCTCCCGGCAGTTCGAGCATTCTCCACAGGGAATTGCGGTAGGTCCGTGAATGCAATTCAGTGCTTTAGCAAGGATTCTTGCAGAAGAAGTTTTTCCGACTCCACGTGGCCCGCTGAATAAGTATGCATGGGCTATGCGTCCTGTTTCAACAGCATTCTTGATTGTCGAGACCACGAATTCCTGACCGACGAGGTTGTCGAATACCTGGGGACGCTTTCGCGTCGCGGTTACTTCATACATAGTAGATAGACTATATCATGCTCCTGAAGGATGAAAAACCCCCTTAGCTCCGATACATCACCTGCATCTCACCGCCCGGTCACTTACCGCTGCTACCTTCCGGTCCTGACGGGGTTGGGTGATGGACGATAGCGCAGAATATACCATCAACGCTAAGGGGGAACATTAACGGAGAGAGAGGGATTCGAACCCTCGGAGCCCGGTTAGAGCTCACACCCCTTCCAAGGGTGCACCTTCGACCACTCGGACATCTCTCCAAAGGCTCAAAAAGGGCAATTCCACGGAGAGAGAGGGATTCGAACCCTCGGTACCGTAAAAACAGTACAACGGATTTCGAGTCCGTCTCCTTCGACCACTCGGACATCTCTCCCGGCAGGTCTTGCCAGTTGTAGCCAAGAGGATTCGAACCTCCGACCTCCAGATCCGCAATCTGATGCTCTATCCAGCTGAGCTATGGCTACGCAATTCAAACTTAAACAGCATGTAAAAAATCATCGCACAAAAAAACGGAGAGGGGGGGATTCGAACCCCCGGTACCGTTACCAGTACAACTCCTTAGCAGGGAGCCCGATTCGGCCGCTCTCGCACCTCTCCAGGCAAATACCGACAGGTAATTATAGCATTACTGATCGGATATGTAACTAGCGGAGAGAGAGGGATTCGAACCCCCGGAGACTTGCGCCTCGACGGTTTTCAAGACCGCTTCCTTCGACCGCTCGGACATCTCTCCAATCAGGACTCCCACTATACTGAACGCCTGCCGTTTTTGTCAAGTAAACGAACGGAGCTCGTGATGATACTGCAAACCTCTAATAATACGACCTAACTTGACAACAATACTTTGTAACCTCCAATATGGTTGGCAAGGAGCAATTCATGGCAAAAGCGAAAATGGAAAAACTGCAAGGATCAAAATTAGCCAGGCAGGCATTGGAGCGCACCGCACGTCTGATTAACGCATACGGAGCACGACTAACAGGAACTCCTTCATGTACCGCTACTGCAAAAGAACTCCATGATGAGTTGAAAGCCTATACCGATCGCGCTGAGTTGGAGTCGTTCAAGCTCCATCCCGGTGCTTTTCTCGGATGGATCAAGCTATTGGTACTTTTCTATCCTGTCGCAGTTCTATTCCTTTGGATTGACCTTCCGCTATTCGGTCTGCTTGTTGCTGCCAGTGGCCTTGGAATCATGGTTATGGAATTCTTTCTGTACAAGGAAATCATTGATCGATTGTATCCTTCAGCTACCGGGGTTAATGTATATGGGGTAATTGAACCGGCGGGACCTGTTGAGCATACCATTATTTTCAGTGGTCATCACGACAGTGCCCGAGTGTTCAATTTCTTTACCAACAAACCTTCACTTTACATCCTGCGCATAGGATCAGGTTTGGGCTTTTATATCGCATTATTTGTCATTGCGCTGACACGAGTATTCTGGGGTGATTTATTCAGTGTTTCATTACCGCATAACGCATTGTTCTTAGTAGGAACCATCATACTTACATTAGGCCTCCCCTTTGTCGGGCATTTGTGGTTTTTTGCTTCGAAAGAAGGGACTCCTGGTGCCGGAGACAACTTGATTTCATCATCGATCGCTGTTGAACTTGCCCGATATTTTTCTGTCAGCAAATCTCATGGCAATCCGCTCAGGCGGACACGTTTGATCCTGGCAAGTTTCGACGGAGAAGAAGCCGGTCTTCGTGGAGCAAGAGCTTTCTTCAATCGCCATAGACATGAATTTCAAAATCAGAGTGTATGGAATTTTAATGTGGACTGTCCGTATTATGCCAAAGATTTGTTTTTTCTCACCAGTGACATAAACGGGAGCGTAAAGCTTTCGCAGAAGATGGCAACCGAATGTGTGGGAATAGCCCACTCGATGGGGTATGATGCGTTCAGCCAACCCATCGCATTTCTCACCGGCGGAACAGATGCCGCCGAAGCTGCAAAAATCGGAGTCGAAGCCGTCACGTTAATGGCGATGCCATGGGGAAACAAAGAGCGTGCTGCCGTCTACCACACTCCTGACGATGTGCCATCGGCAATCGATCCGGTTGCGGTTGAAGAGACGCTTTCCATAGCAATTCGATTTATCGAGAAAGTCGATCAAAACGAACTTCAATGAAAACTGACCGTTGATGTTCCTCTTGTAAGCTCGATAATCTGATCGGTCAGCTGAAGTCTCTTCTGTGATTCGATCGTTCCGTTGATCGTGATTGAAGTACCGAAATCTTCTTGGATCTGTGCTTTGAGAGTTGTTAACAACAGTTTGACTTGGTCATACACCTCATAACCGATTACTAACGAAAACGTAGTTTTTTCAACCAGTTCTTCTGTTCTCAGGATATCAAGAACAGCCCGTACGGCATCTTGATATGCCTTCACCAATCCGCCGGTTCCAAGTAGTGTTCCCCCGAAATATCTTACGATGAGTACCGCGATATTGGTAATAGAACTTCCTTTCAATACTTCTAGGGATGGTCTTCCGGCAGTATTTTTTGGTTCGCGGTCATCACTCATCGAGAATTGCGTCCCTTGTTCTCCAAAGACAGCTGCATGTACGACATGATTGGCTTGAGGATGTTCCTTACGCATGGCATTGACCAAATCCTTCAACTCCTGAGCGGTAGCAACGGGATAAGCATAGGCAATAAATTTTGACTTCTTCACTTCAATGGCTGTATTGCAAGCTTCGACAGGAACCTTCATGCAGTCAGTGTACCATATTCACCAGCGATGGAAAAACGGATTGTCGATATCTTTATCGACCAATGCATCCAATTCTTTGCTAAGTTGGTCTAAATGATTATACATTTCTTCAGGTATCTGTACTGACAATGAATGTACCAATTGCTCCACTTGCTGCCTGTTTCGTGCGCCGAAGATGATAAAATCCACCTGTTTTGATAGGCACCAGGCAACAGCAACCGCTGATGGTGCCATACCGATCGATGAGGCGGATTGTCTTAGTGTTTCTGATATTGTCAAGAACACATCGATATAAGGCTTCTTATAACAGTAAAGATCTCGACGCCAATCTTCTGACGAGAAAGTCTCTATCGTCGGATGCTTATCAGTTAAGGTCCCAAAGCCTAGCGGGCTATAAGCAACGGCAGTTAGATTCAAACGCTTACATAGTGAACCGATAGAATCAAAACTACGACGCCAGATGAGAGAAAGTGGGAATTGGCAATATCTGATTGGATATTCGGAAGTCAGTCGTTCGATCGACGATAGGGGAAAATTACTTAATCCGATGGACCGGATTCGTCCGTTTTCGACAAAAGGCATGATCTCATCCAATACGGGTTCAACCGGTCGAGTACTGGAAGGCCAATGGATATAGAGCACATCCAAATACGTTAGGCACATTCGGCGTAATGTCTTTTCAATAAGTTTGGCAGTACCGTGGTAATCTACCGGAATGGCGATCTTTGATGCTATTGACAGGTTTTCACGACCGATAGAAGCATAAAAGCGTTTCAGTTGTTGGCCAAGCAGTTGCTCTGCAAGGCCGTTACCATACGAATTAGCCGTATCGAAATGGCGAAATCCGCCTTTTAGCGCTGCATGGATTGTTTTTATTGAATCGCTTCTTAGCTGATTTGGCCAATGCCGATCAGATAACGCCCACGTACCGAGAATAAGATGGTCTATCGCCATCGCCATCCCAACGCTTCCTATTACGCTTGCTCGTATTCAATCCGATGGCTGAGCATCGTTCGATCATCAAAAATGAACTGACCGTAAAAATGCTTCCCGGATAGAGCTTCTGGCAACCATAAAGCATCGTCTTGCCACATCTTATCATAGGGAATTTCTGCGACTGGGCACCAGAAAGGTTCAGCTTCATCGGTATCGATCAATGTTCCCGAGTAAGATTGGGCAAAAAATACATGGCCGCGCATTCTCAGTCCATCACGGAATTGGAATTCCAAAACTCCCATGTGAATAGGATTTTCAACGATAAGGCCGGTCTCTTCCCGCACTTCACGGATCGCGGCTTCTTTTGCTGTTTCAGCATCCTCGACATGTCCTCCGGGAGCATTAACCAGACCCTCTCCAAGGCCACGTTTCTTATTGATTAACAGCACTTTGTCATCTTCGAACAGATAACACAATACCGCAGTTTCAGTCGGTTCCCAAAAATCCCAATCTATTTCATCAACTGTTTCAGCTTTGCACAATGCCACGATCTTTTCTTCTGCTTTCGGTACTTCTTTGATTTTTACTTCTTCGGGATGGGCTTCGGCGTGGCATTCGTCACAAAGGTTGTCATCGAAGTTGAATGCTTGGGTAAAAGAGAGTTTTTTACTGCAAGAAGCACATGTTGTTTTAAAAATGAACAAGCGGTTCCGCAAAAGGAATGCCAGAGCCACCACGATGACCAAGGCAGGGAACACTACCCATTGAGGCCATTTCCATGTAAGGATCAATGTAATGAAAATCTGTAGGAGCATTGCCAACGCCGCAATGATGAGCGTGGCAAGACGTTTTTTCTGACTTCTGGCTTGGTGTTTTCTCTGCATGAGGTTTCCAGCAAGGATAACAAGTAAAAACCAGATGTATTTTTCGGCAATGGTTTCTAATAGCATGATGTACGAACCCTACAGTGCATGAGTAGAAAAATCAAGGGTTCGCATTGCCCGTTCATGCCAGTTGCATCCTGACCGGCGATGATATACTCTGATACAGCGTTGACAAGAAGATGGAGGGACGAGCCTATGAAACCAGAAGAATTGGCCACATGCATAGACCACACATTTCTTGCTGCCACGGCAACCGAAGCCCGTATCGTCCAATTGTGCCAAGAGGCGCTGCGTTATGGATTTAAATCTGTCAGTGTCAATGGGAATTGGACTCGTCTGTGCGCAGATCTGTTATCTGAAAGTAATGTCGTAGTCTCTACGGTCATCGGATTCCCCTTAGGCGCGATGTCACAGAAGGTTAAGATTTTGGAAGCCGTGCGAGCTCTTGATGACGGAGCGAAAGAATTGGATATGGTACTTAACATAGGTTGGCTCAAAGAAGGTCGCTTTGATAAAATAAAAGATGAGGTCACAGCGATAAAAGAATGTTGCCTAGATAGAACGTTGAAAGTAATTATCGAAACCTGTCTTCTTTCGGAAGAAGAAAAGGCCGCTTGTTGCAGTACCATACTTGAAAGTGGTGCTGATTTTGTGAATACTTCCACAGGCTTTTCCACTGGCGGAGCTTCTGAAAAAGATGTCGCTACGTTGAAGTCCTTGCTTAATGGTAATGTGAAGGTGAAAGCTTCGGGAGGGATTCGTAGCTACGATACAGCCCTGGCAATGCTCGCCTCGGGAGCAGATCGACTCGGAACCAGCAGCGGAATAGCAATAATCCAGGGAGCAGAAGCACATGCCGCGTATTGAGAATAAAGATGCCTTGCCTGATGATTTCCTTAAAAGTCTTGGATTTCCGACAATAGCCGTCCACCAGACATTTTCACATTTTGATTTTACTCTTCCCGGCAGAAGGATTCTGGTTATCGGTCCGATGGGATCGGGCAAGACCGAATTTAGTGCCAGAGTGTGGCGCGATGCTGCAATTGCCCAGAAAAAAAGCGATGTGATTAGAAGACTTACCAGCACGGGGAGTGTCGACAGGCGGAAGGTGTTCTTTATCCGCTCTGAAATTGATGGGGCTAGGTTTACCGATTATCCCCCAGATGCACTCGCCTATCGCAGCGGGTATGTCCGATGTGGTGAGAATATTGCCAGGATCCGTGATTCGTTCGGTCTTGAACAGGTCCTTTCGGATCATCCTGACGTAGGGACCTTCATCATCGATGAAGCGTCGTTCTTTGATGAAAGGATTGCCTATGTGGTACGTAATCACAGCGAGGAACGTGGCATTCTCTTTATCTTTCCGACGCTCATTCTAAATTTCAGGCGCGATATCTTTAATTCCACCGCTCGTCTTATGCTCGACATCGCCACAGATGTGATTCCGTTGACCGCCTACTGTGAACATTCTGATTGCATGAAAGATGCTTTTTACACATATAGGTATTACCAGGTGGACGGTCAAGAATGTCCGGCATTGTATTTCGATCCGTTGATAATTGTTGGCGGCGATACACGGAAAGAGGATCCTCTTTCTCCCAATTACTGTTCCCGCTGCGACGAACACCATTATTTGCCCGGTAAAGAATATACATTCTTCTATCTAAAGCCATTGGGAGAAAAAGCCGCCAGAGGCAATGAATCTCCCCTATTTGAGGAACTCAAAGCCCTTCATTCAGATGTCGCCTCATCTGCATTATACAGCAATATTTCGGATCGTTATGGCAAACGAGCCGATGCTCATATCTATTTGAATTCACTTAAAAGTGGTTGTCTGGCAGAAAAAGCTCTGATCCATCTGTTCTGCGAACAAAACCTTCTGCCTGAGGAGGTGTTGGTACGAACGGCGTATGCATTGGAGCTTGATATCGGTTACATGGAGAAAGTTCTTCAAGATAACCGTAGACCGGTATCCTTTGAGCAACCTCCGCTGAAATTGCTCGACTGAGCGGAAAAATCCAAAAAGAAGTCGATTTCAACAATTGCTCCCAGTCATAAGATAGCCCACACTGACTCAAGAGATTTCTAATACAATCCGTTTGAGTTTTTCCAATGTGGAGGTGACAAGCGAAGGGTGTGTATTTTCTAAGAGGACATCTATGTATGGTTTTCGACGGATAAGCGTTTTCAAAAACAGAGGGGTATCCATCCAACCGGTAAGCGCGCAGAGATTTCCTTGTTTGTGTCCGTTCATATAGGTAAAATCCTTCAGATGGATCGCGACGATTCGTTCGTTCAATACATCGAAAGCGTGGTCGAAAAACAATTGTTGGGCTTTGGAAGACGGGTGCGCTAGTATCGTGTTATCTGGCTCGGGTAACGGATCCCAAGGGAGGAGGTTTACAGGATCATAAATAGTCTGCAGGTTCGGTGAATCTAGAATTGAGAACACTCGTGCAAGTTTCTCCACCGAGTCAATAGTATGCTGACCGGCAACAGGTTCAATACCGATGATTGTCCCGTAGGCTTCGGCAGTTTTTATCAATCGTTCAATACTTCTAAGGAAGAGTTCGAAGGTTTTTTCATTGGATGTATCGGGGTGGAATGAACAATCGGCGTTGCACGATCCGGTTTCGGTCCCGACGATCGCACATCCGAAGTCCCTGGCAAACCGAAGATGTTCCTCAAAGCGACGTAACGATAGTTCTCTAAGGTCTTTATCAGGATGAACTGGATTGATATAACAACCAAGGACAGATATTGCAATCTGTCGTTTTGCAAAGATCGAACCGATTCTACGGGCATAGCCACAGCTCATTTCGCCCGTGGCGGCAGGACTGTCAGTGATTGCTTTTGCCAAGGCAAGTTGGATAGAAGCGATTTGACACACTGAAAGCTGCTCTGCCAGTTGTTGAGCTGGTTGTTTTCCAAAATCATGAGCGCGTAAACCAAATTGTACCATACGGTAACTATAGTATCGAACAATGTACTTGTAAAGGAGAGGTCAGGTCATGAAAACTATTAGGGTAGATGAAGTCGGTGCGATCGGCGATGGCGTGTTTGACAACTCAAAGATCTTCCAAAGAGCTTTGCATGAACTTGCTGAAACTGGTTCGGGTACATTGATCATCCCTCCGGGACAATGGAGAACAGGTCCTATCGATTTGCCTTCGAATTGCACCTTCAAATTAGAATCTGGTTGCACTGTAAGCTTTATCGCGGAGTTTGACCGGTATAGACCGATATGGACCCGTTGGGAAGGCGTTGAATGCTATGCGATGCATCCGTGCATTTCCGTTCGAGAAGCCACTGACGTGGTAATCACGGGAGAAGGCACTATCGATGGAAGCGGAAACGTATGGTGGAATTATCGCAGCACGCTTAAAGCTCATAACAGAATGAATCCCGTTAGCGATATTGAACATACTTTTGCCCGATTGAATCCCGATTATGTGGGGCAGCCTGGGGGAGGAGGCGGGAGGGCTACGCAATTTTTAGCTCCGCCGCTTATTCAGTTTTATAGATGTTCAAATGTAAAGATAGAACATGTTACCGTCCAGAACTCGCCATTTTGGACCATTCATCCCGTGTACTGTGAAGACGTACACATTGATAATGTGAAAGTAATCAATCCCTATGATGCTCCGAATACAGATGGAATCGACATCGACTCGTGTTCCCGTGTCAATATTTCTCGTTGTTGCGTCGATGTCGGAGATGATGCGATCGTATTAAAATCAGGTTCGGGATCTGACGGTATGAAAGTTGGTATCAAGACCAAAGATGTTGTCATCAGTGATTGTAATATCAAGCGAGCTCATGGCGGTGTGGTCATCGGCAGTGAAACTGCAGGTGGAGTCGAAAATGTAAAAGCTACGGGGTGCACTTTCGAACAAACCGACCGCGGTATACGGGTAAAGACCCGCAGAGGTCGCGGAGGTGCTATCAGAAATCTTTCTTTCACTTTTTGTACCATGGTGGACAATCTTTGTCCCATAGCTGTGAATATGTATTATCGGTGCGGGATTTTGGATCATGAGAAAACGCATGCTTTTTCTACCGATTTGCTACCGTTGGAACATGAGACTCCTTCAATTGAACAAATAGAAATAAAGGATGTGAAAGCCACTGGAAGTAAAGCTTCCGCAGCCTTTTTCGCAGGTCTTCCCGAAGCTCCGATCAAAAACCTTATCCTTGAGAATCTTGATTTGCATGTCGATGGGCAAAGCTCTATTCCGGTCTCAGAATCTGAAATGTACGAAGGGTTGCCCGAAACAGATTTCAGAGGAGTGAGGATCAGAAATTGTATTGACGTGAAATGTAAGAATGTCAAAGTTGATGGTGTATTTGAACCATATATGATCGAAGACGGTTCGATTGTAGAAATACTGTAAGGTTTGAATACATTTTTACTATGGAACTACTTTTCATGAATTCTGGACAAAAGCGTGGTATGATTTATCTGTCTGTTCATGGAGGTAGACGTGCCACGTCAGATTCCGGATAAAACAAAAGTTCCACGTTATGGGTTCATACTTGCCTCCACCCATACGGGTTCATCAAATGCATTATGGGCATCGATAGCCGATGCGGCAGCGACAGCGGGTGTGCCCCTCTTTGTATTTCCCGGAGGACGTCTTGAATCTTCATATGAATTTGAATATCTGAGAAACAGTATCTATAGCCTTGCAAACAGAGAAAACCTAGACGGTCTGATCTGTTGGGGATCAAGCCTCGGAGGAACCGTATCGATTGATTCGGTCAGACGTTATCTGACTCGTTTTTCCGATTTGCCTATGGTCACCATCGCCTTGAAACTCGTTGGGCGACCAAATATTGGATTTGATGCCTATCAGGGCATGCGTTCTTCGGTATTGCATTGCATCGATGTCCATAACGCCCAAAACATTGCCTTTATTCGGGGACCGTTGAATCATGCGTCAGCTGAGGAACGGTTCCAAGCTTATCTTGATGCGCTTACTGAGCGAAATATCGCATGCGATGCCAATCTTGTTTCTCCTCCCTTCCCTTGGAATGAAGGAACTTCAGCCTTACGGCAACTGGTCGATGATCGAAAACTGCTACCGGGAAGGGATTTTGATACTCTGGTCTGTGCCAGTGATCTGTTAATGTTCAACGCGGCGAAAGTACTTCAGAAAATGGGCTACACCATACCTGATGATATCAGGGTTGTCGGGTTTAATGATTCTCCCGAAAGTCGTTTCTTGTCCTCTCCCGGTACGACTGTACGGGTTCCGTTCACCGCTATGGGCAAACACGCTTTTTCAATGTTGCAGGACCTGATCGGGGGGAAGGCCGAAGTTGTTGATCATTTGGAACCGGCAGAATTAATAATCAGGAATTCGTGCGGATGTGGGCGTCGGGTTCATCTTGGAAGTGGTGCTGATGATGCGACGCTGAAAAAAGATGATCTGATCTATTGGTTTTCACATACTTTGAAGGTACCGATGCAAAAGATGCAAGCCTGGGTCGATCCATTGGTCCATTCATTGTACCACATCACGACTGAAGCCTCATTCAATTCGTTTGTCGATATTCTTGAAAGAGTGTTCCAACGAGTCATTTTGGAAGAATTCGATCCGGTCCTTCTTGATAGGACGGTTGAAATCCTTGAACATCTTTCAGATATTCCTGTTACGTATCGTTATCGGATTGCTAGTGTTGTTCGTCAAACAGCTCTCGAAGTTCAAACGAGATTATATGATGCTGATTCTTATGAGCAGTTACGAAGAGCACAGATACTCAATTCATTCAAATGTGATCTGCTCAGAGCTTGGGACCGTCAGGCTATCGCTCCGATCATGCACACATATTTACCGCAACTAGGAATCCGACAAGCCTTCCTTGTGATGGCTGAAAATGATGAATACTCCCGATTTCTAGGTGGATATTCCGCTGATGGGGACATCGAAAACGGCTCTGAGGTGTTTCCATCGTCAATCTTGTTACCCGACAGGATTCGGAATAAATTCGCTGCGGGAGTCCATATGGTGCAACCGTTATTCACCGAGAATCAACCATTGGGATATCTTGTAACCACGGTTTCCGATCGTGATGGCGGCATGCATGAAGATTTGCGTTCATCGGTATCAAGTGCGTTAAATGGTATATTACTATTTGAAGAAACCATAGCAGCCAAAAAAGTCGCGGAGAATGCAGAGCAAGCGAAGATGGACTTTTTTGCTACCATGGGCGAAGGCCTGAAAGAACCACTGGTCTCAATCCTCTCAAAAATACAAAAACTCGAAAAAAAATCACAAAGCAATGAGTTTTCAGTCGGTCTCGCTTCTGTTCGGCGAGAAGTGGAAGCCCAACTTGAAAAAACCTCCTTGTTATTCGACTACACGTTGGCTCAAGCCGGTGTGCTAGAAATGGATTACCGGTTGCTCAATACTTCAGAGTATTGTCTCAAATTACGGACAATGCTCGGAGTCCCAATCGAAACCCCGTTGCGCTTACCGTTAATCAGGGCTGATGAAAAACGATTGGATCAAGTGTTTTCTATCTTGGTCGGGTATTATAAAGAGCAGATACCGGTATCGGTTCACGTATCAATTCATGTAAAGGGACTCGAAATCGCTATCAATTATGAACAGATGAATGCAATCAAGCACCACAACGACAATGCAATCCGCCTAGCCCAATCGATAGTATTGCTTCATCGTGGGGACCTGGTACAAGTTGAACACGGATGGCGTGCGGTGTTTCCATGGCTGTCGCTTGGATCGGCTGCCGCCGAGCATGCCAGATCCAATTCTTCAATAATTGCCCGACTAGTTTCCAAGACGCTGCCTGAAAACGATGAGCTTATCCAATTTGCCCGAAAGAACAATATGAATATCATGCAATTGCATGCTGATAAGATACTGTCAAAAGGAGATCATATAGATGATTGCGGATTGCTCTTGTGGGATGCTGATGAGGCATCCTTTGAACAATATGTCGCACTGAAAGTGCTCAGTCAGCATCGAACCCTCTTCAAGACACCGGTAATGTGCTTTGCAACGCAACTTGAAGGTTCGGACTTGATGGATGCACTTAACTCAAAAACATTGAGCAAGGATACCGGGGCGGTGATTTGTTGGGGACCCGATCCCAATGAATTTTCAATGTTGTCAAAAACAGTGCAATTATTATCTGTGGAAAATCAAGTCCAATTTTTTGAGATCGCAAAAGAGTGCCAACCCGCGGTGATCATCACCGATACGTTCGACGAACAGACGATCAGTACCGTACGTGCGAACGAAGTGACTTCTTTACTACCGTTAGTTGTCATTCTTGATCGGTTCCCTCCGGATGAAGTAATGACACAGTTGTCAGCTCATCCGCATGTTATCGCCTGCCATTCGGGAATCGCCGATTGTGAAGAATTCGTTCAGAGAATACGTGATCTGGCACATGATGCCGATATCCTTCCCGTTCATACCGGGGCACTGGTTAAACGGGCCCAGAAGTTTATCGAGACTCATGCCGCAGGACAACTTTCTCGTTGGAAAATCGCTGATTCTGCAAATGTAAGCGAGGATTACCTCACACGAATATTTAAAAAGGAATTGGGATTGTCTCCCTGGGAGTACGTTAACCGATACAGGATTCACTTGGCATGTGACTTGTTGTTGCATACGAATCTTCCATTGAGCGAAATCTCAATCAAAACCGGATTTCAAGATCAAGCTTATTTCTGCCGGGTCTTTAAGAAATTACAAGGTTGTACGCCGAGTGAATTGCGCTCTGTTTGAAAAAAATGGATTGGAAACAGGGAGCTAGGTCGGAAAAGTACAATAACATCCCTGCTTTTTCCGTTGATGGTGGGTTAGGCTTGAATCGGAAGGAGCAACATGGATACGACCATCACCGAACGACAATTGAAGAACAAGTTGTGGCGTGACATCAAACGGCACAGGGCGATTTATGCACTATTGCTCATACCGGTTGCCTATTTCATTGTCTTCAAGTATATCCCCATCTGGAATGGACAGATTGCATTCAAAAGGTTCATGCCCCGTCAAGGAGTGCTCGGAAGCGAATGGATCGGATTTGCCAATTTCAGGGAATTCTTCAATTCATTCTATTTTTGGGAATTGTTACGCAATACGGTGATGTATAGCGTCGGTAAATTGCTGATAAGCGTACCATTATCGATCGTACTTGCCATCACGTTGTATGAATGTCGGGTGACTGTCCTTCGCAAGACTGTCCAGACACTCACATACCTGCCTCACTTTCTTTCCTGGGTCATCATGTACGGTATATTACTTGTATTGCTTGCTCCTGGAGACGGCTTGTTGAATGACATCATAAAGGCGTTTGGCGGAAAGGGTATCGATTTCTTAACTAATGTAAAAGCCTTTCCCTGGGTAGTACTTCTTTCCGATGCATGGAAAGAAATGGGCTGGGGAGCGATCATATTCATAGCTGCCTTGATGGCGATCGACCCGACATTGTTCGAAGCCGCAATGGTTGAAGGTGCCAGTTCGTGGCAACGAGTTCGCTATATCACGCTTCCTTCTATCAGGCCGGTCATCATCATGGTGGTGTTGCTTCGTTTGGGAACAATCCTCAGCGGTGGATTCAACCAATTGTACATGCTCTATTCTCCATCCGTTTACAGCGTCGGAGATATCATCGATACCTGGGTGTTCAGGGGATTGCAGGAAGGGAAGTTCGCCCTGGCAACCGCGGTTGGGTTGTTCAAAGGCATGATGGGTCTGATTCTGGTGATTATATCGAATCGGTCTACGAAGAAAATTTCAGGTTCGTCACTTTATTAGGAGGTGGAAGATGAAAACGGAAAAAATCAGCTTCAGCAAACCTTCCGCCGTAAGATTATCTGCCTCTGATAAGGTGTTCTACACTGTGATCAATACATTGTTGATAGTACTCTTTTTCATCATTTCGATTCCATTATGGAGTACCATCACCCTTTCATTCAGACCGAATGATTTTGTTGGGACAAATTTCGAAGGCATGTTCCTTATGCCTTGGAACTGGTCACTCTCTGCCTACAAGGCCCTGATGGGAAATAACGGATTCATCATGGCCTTCTGGAACAGTATCAAGATCATGGGCTTCGGAGTTGCCTGCGCACTCTTTTTCACTGTTCCGTTGGCTTATGCGCTTTCAATCAGATCATTACCGGGAAGAGCGTTCCTTACGGTGTTGATCCTCATCCCCCACATGTTTGATGTTGGTATGATTCCTAGCTTCCTTATGGTGAAGGACCTTGGATTGATCGACCATCTGGCGGCAGTATTCCTGCCGACGGCAGTAAGCACCTATAACTGCCTGATCATGAAAGGATTTTTCGAAGGAATTCCTGAAGAGCTTAAGGAATCTGCAAGGATTGACGGTGCTCCTGAACTCTATCTGTTACTTAAGATCATCATTCCATTATCGAAACCGATCATCATGTCAGTCGGACTGTTCTATGCCGTATCGTTCTGGAATGATTTCTTCCATCCCATGCTGTATCTCAATTCTAACAATTTGATGCCATTACCGATTCTGTTAAGGAATATTTTGATGGCCAGCGGAATGAACGAATATGTTGAAGTCACCGCGTTTGGTGAGGCTCCGATACAAGCTATCAAGGCCGCATCAGTATTCTTGGCTGCCATTCCAATGGTTATCGCGTACCCGTTTATTCAGAAGTATTTTGCCAAGGGGACACTCCTTGGCAGTGTCAAAGGATGATTTCCAAAGGAGGAATTATATGAAAAAGACACGACTCTTACTGGCATTGCTATTGATTGTAGCGATTGCCGGTCCATTGGTCGCACAGGGTATGGCCGAACCGGCTGCGACAGGGCCAGTGGACATTGAACTGTGGTATGGTGCGGCAATCACCGAAGCCGGCCCGCCACCGGATGATTGGGTTGCTTATGATATCATCAAAGACAAGCTTAACATCAATTTGAAGCTCACCGCACTGCCTTCAAATGAAGCTGACCAAGATGTTAAGATTTCAGCGGCAGCGGCAGCTGACAATCTTCCCGATCTGTTTATGGTACGGCGTGAAGTGTGGTTGCGTCTTATAGAACAAGGCTTGGTTGCAACGGTTGACGATCTCTATGCCAAGATGCCTACGAGGACCAAAGTGCAATACGATGCGGACAGTATCGGATTCACCACCATCGACGGAGCATCCTATGGCTTGGCTTCTCCAGGTTCGATTGCCAAGAACGAAGGAGTCCTCATCCGCAAAGACTGGTTGGACAAACTCGGACTTCAGGTTCCGAAAACGACTGAAGAATTCATGAATGTGATGAAGGCCTTTACCTTCAACGATCCGGATGGGAACGGAAAGAACGATACCTATGGATACGGTGCTTTCATCGAGATCAACAATAATGAAGAAGGTCTCGGTCGAAGGCTCGATCCGTGGTTCGGAGCTTTTGGTGTCGCGGGAACTTGGAACCTCACGAAAAACAACTTTGGTTTGAACGTACGAAAAAGCGCTTACTACGATGCGATGCTCTTCATCAAGAGAATGATTGATGAAGGCGTCATGGATCCAAACTGGCTCTCTTATAAGAAAGATGATTTCAGGGCCGCTTGGAAACAAGGTCGTTTCGGAATCATGCGCGAGCAGAACGCCGCTTATGCCGCGACAAGCAACTACGCCCCGTTTGACAAAAACTTCCCCGATGGCGAATGGATTATCGTTGATCCGCCGAAAGGCCCCAATGGACATGCCTCGGTCGGAGTCTACACCCAAGCCTTCCGTATCTATGCAATCAGTGATAAGGCAGATGCGGTCAAACGCGATGCCATCGCGAAACTGCTTGACTGGATGTCCTCTGATGAAGGCTATTTCTTACTTGGTTGGGGAGTTGAAGGCGTGAACTACACGTTGAAAGACGGTATCCCCGTAGCCGAAGGAGTCCCTGATAAGGACTACGCATTCACCGGACCTAAAGGTCAGCCGTATACCCAGCTGAGAAACATGGTATTCTACAACGGCCAAGTTGAGCTGATCAGCAGATATCCGACTTATGTGACCGAAGTATCCAAAAAGACGATGAGTGCTCTCGATGTCCTTCGCGATATGCAGGGCAGGGCTTGGACTCCGAATATCGGTGGAGATACATTGCCTCCTCCGGGAACCGATCTGAAGAGGTTCTATGAACAGGGGGTCGCTGAATTCCTCACCGGAAAGAGGGTGTTGAACAAGGCTAATTGGGATACTTGGGTAGCGGAATTCGATAAGCTTGGCGGAAAGGCATGGGAAGACAGCGCCCGTGTCGTCGCTGAACAGAACGGATTGTTGCGCTAATTGCAATGAATTAATGTGGAAAAACACCGGGGCGGCTTATGCCCGCTCCGGTAACGTTTTGCAAGGATGTCCAGCGATGGATTTTGCTCAAGTACTCGAAATCGCAGTTGCGCTTTCCGATTCGATATTAACCGAATACCTCCCCGAAAAGATGCGTTGGCATTATGAGGACGGTGTGTTTCTCATGGCATTGCTCCAGCTTGCTGAAGTAGCCCGAAGAGATGATTATAGGCTGCGGGTAAAAGCCTCGTATGATACACTCATCGATTCAGATGGAACAATTTCTTCTTACGACAAAGAAGAATACAATCTTGATCGTATTAACGCAGGGAAGACACTGTTTGATTTGTATAAATTATATGGACAAGCGAAGTATCGAAAAGCAATCGAAGCTTTGATGGATCAATTGCGTTCGCACATGCGCACCCGTAGCGGAGGTTTTTGGCACAAGAAGATTTATCCATGGCAAATCTGGCTGGACGGACTATATATGGCCGGTCCGTTTTATGCAAGGTACATAGCGGAATTCGAAGACAAAAAGGATTTCTCCGATATCATATCCCAGTTTGTCCATGCAGAAGAGAAGACTAGGGACGTACACACCGGATTGCTTTACCATGCATGGGATGAATCCCGACAGCAACTTTGGGCAGATCCCGTCAGTGGATGCTCTCCTCATTTCTGGGGTAGGGCAATGGGCTGGTATTGCATGGCATCGGTTGATGTTATTGAACTATTGCCCTCAGATTATGATCAAATCGATGTGCTAGAATCAATCGTAAAGCGATTGGTGAAAACGGTAGTTGCATATCAAGATGAAAATAGTGGTTTGTGGTATCAGGTGTTGGATCAAGGGGGACGGCAGGACAATTACCTCGAAAGTTCTGCTTCGGCGATGTTCGTCTACTTTCTGTTGAAAGCGAACCGTTTGGGCATTATAGATGAATCAGCTTCGCTTAAGGCAGCCCGGATGGGTTACGATGGGCTTGTGAAGAACAGAATTCGTAAGGACGAGCACGGATTGTACCATCTGGATGGGATTTGTTCCGTGGCAGGCCTTGGAGGGAACCCGTACCGAAACGGTTCATATGCTTACTATGTAAAGGAACCAGTTGTAATGGATGATTTCAAGGGTGTCGGGCCGTTCATTTTGGCGAGTATCGAACTGGCAAAGAGCCTTTCATAGAAGCTTCAGAATTACTCATATAAAAAATGTAATAATACCACATCTATTTTCAATTTAAGGTTAAGACCTTCAAAAATAAGAATCGAAACTATATGATTCCAAGTTAATTGTTGCGTATGAAATGAAAGAAAATTAAAGAGGGAATTTTATTGAAATCTTGCGTGTCTAAAGCAGATTTTCAGTAAAATTATCTTACGTTGTTTTTTTCAATAAAAACAGTTACTGAGATAACAGATAGTTTTTTTATGAATCTTGTATACAGTTGGAATCGGGTTATTTTTCTTGATTAAAGCAGTGCTTTGGAGTACTGTAGAATCGTACGCATATATTTCACAAGGAGAAGTGTATATGAAAAAATTGTTTTTGGTTGCTTTGGCTATTCTCCTTGTCGGAACTCTGTTTATTTCTTGTGGAAAAAAGCAGGCCGACGAGGTTCAGACTCCCGCAGCGACAACGGCGGCTCCCGCAACTACGACAGCAGCTCCCGCACCCGCAGCGAAGCCCGCTGCCAAGCTGAAAGTCGGTATGATTACCGATGCTGGAACCATTGATGACAAATCCTTCAACCAAGGAACTTGGGAAGGTATCTTAAAGGCTCAAAACGAAGGTTTGGTCGAAGCCAAGTACCTGAAACCATCAGGGACCACCGAAGCAGATTATTTGAAAGAGATTAGCAACCTGTATGATGCAGGCTACAAATTCATTATTCTTCCAGGATATAAGTTTGAGTCAGCTTTGTTCATTGCTCAGGACAAGTACAAAGATGCGAACTTCGTAATACTTGACGGAGAACCTCACTCAGCCGATTACACTGAATATAGAACAGAACCCAATGTGGTCCCCGTAATTTGGGCAGAACATGAATCGGGGTTCTTGGCAGCGGTTGCAACAGCCCTTCATCTCAAGGAAGGCGAAGTTGCATTCGTTGGCGGAATGGAAGTTCCCGCAGTCCAGAAATTCAACTGGGGCTGGCAGCAGGGTATCAAGTATGCCAATGAAAATCTGGGAACCAAGATTGTCATGAAGCAAGAAAACACTCTGTATCAAGGTTCATTTGACAATGTTGCGGCAGGACAGCAGATTGCCGCCTCAATGTTTGACAAAGGTGTTGATGTAATATTTGCAGCAGCTGGTGGTGTTGGAGTAGGTGCTATTAACGAAGCAAAGAATCGTGTGACCGCCGGTAAGGAAGTGTGGATTGTTGGAGTAGACGTTGACCAATATCCGGAAGGTCTTCTTCCCAGCGGAAAGTCGGTCATCCTGACAAGCGCACAGAAGTATTTGGATCGTGCTTCCTATGATATGATCAAAGCTTATTTAGCTGATAAATTCCCGGGTGGCAAGAGACTTGATTTCGGTGCGGCCAATGATGGTCTGGGACTTCCTCTCGTGAACCCGAACCTTTCCGATGAAGTGCAAGCAAAAGTTGATGAGGTTTTCGAAAAACTGAAAGCCGGCGAGATAAAAGTCGTTGCCGAAGTGTTACCCGGCATGTACAACTAACCGAATGGTTCTATGATTTCGTGTTTTATGGTAAGAGCCGCCCGCGGGCGGCTCTTCTACGATTATTTGGGTTGAAGTCGCGCACGAACAATGCGCCCTCAAGGAGGCTTATTGCCAATGAGTCATGTAATTGAGATGCTGAATATTCGTAAAGAATTTCCAGGTATCGTAGCAAATGACGATATCACGCTCCAAGTAGAGCAAGGTGAAATTCATGCGATTCTTGGGGAAAACGGAGCTGGTAAATCAACGCTGATGAGTATCCTCTTTGGATTGTATCGTGCGGATAGGGGTACGATCAAAGTCAAGGGGAAAGAGGTTCACATAACCAATCCCAACGATGCCAATGATCTGGGTATCGGCATGGTGCACCAACATTTCAAACTCGTACAAAACTTCACTGTTACCGAGAATATCATACTCGGCAAGGAGAGTGGTTTTATCTTGGATCGCAGGTCGGCTGCAAAGAAGATAAAAACACTGTCTGAACAGTATGGTTTGAATATCGACCCGAATTCAATCATTTCAGATATCACCGTAGGAATGCAACAGCGCGTTGAAATTCTCAAAATGCTGTATCGCGATGCGGAGATATTGATATTTGATGAACCGACCGCTGTGTTGACTCCTCAGGAAATCGATGAGTTGATGCAGATAATGCGTAATCTGGTTAAAGAGGGGAAATCAATCATCCTGATTACTCATAAGCTCGATGAAATCAAAGCGGTCGCAACACGGTGTACCATCATCAGACGCGGTAAGTTTATCGGAGTCGTTGATGTCTCGAAAACAACACAAGCAGAAATGGCTTCGATGATGGTAGGCCGTCAAGTAAATTTCAAAGTCAAGAAAAGACCCGCACAGCCAAAAGAGAATGTATTGCATATAGAACATCTGAATGTATTGAACAGTAAAAAGGTATTGGGGATAAAAGATTTTTCTTTGGAAGTCCGATCGGGAGAAATCGTAGGTATCGCCGGTGTCGATGGGAATGGTCAGACAGAGTTGGTTGAAGCCATCACCGGATTACGGCCTGTTGTTTCAGGTAATATTCACATAAACAGCACTGATATCACAAATGCAAATATCAGGCAGCGCAACGAGGCAGGACTTGGACATATACCTGAAGATAGACAAAAGCGTGGATTGGTAATGACATTTCCAATCAGTAGTAACATGGTAATCAAAGAGTATTATCGTAAACCGTTCAGCAAAAAAGGCTTGTTGAACGATGAACTGATTCGAAAACATGCTCAAGAAATTTGTGAAGCGTTCGATGTCCGTTCAGGTGAGGGAATCGATTCCGCCGCCGGTAAATTATCAGGAGGAAACCAGCAGAAAGCAATTGTCGGTCGTGAAATGATGCTGGAACCTAATCTATTGATTGCCGTGCAACCGACTCGAGGTCTTGATGTCGGAGCAATCGAATATATTCATAGACGATTGGTCGAACACCGTGATGCCGGTCACGCCGTGTTGCTGGTTTCGTTCGAACTGGATGAAATTTTCAACCTGTCAGATCGAATAGCTGTCATGAACAGCGGCCAATTGATTGATATCGTCAAGACAACCGAAACGAATGAGGAAGAAATTGGCCTGATGATGACCGGTGTGAAGATCAGGGAGGTGAGCAATGAAGATACAATTTAAAAGCAACGCGTTTGTCATTGCCCTTTCAGCGGTAATTCTTGGCTTGATCGCCGGCGGAATATTCATGGCACTGATCGGCAGTAATCCATTCGAAGGATTTCTCTACCTTTTCAAAGGCGGTTTGATGAACATCGAACGGGTCGGTAATACCATTGCAACAGCTATCACATTAATGTTGGTCGGATTGTCGGTTTCGTTTGCATTCAAAACCGGATTGTTCAATATCGGGGCTTCCGGACAGATGTTGGTCGGCGGATTATGTGCGACTCTTATCGCCCATCATCTTTTTATTCCACGGCCATTGTATCTGATAGTCCTCATTCTAGCTGCTATCGTTGGCGGAGCCGTTTGGGGTGTTATTCCGGGATTGTTGAAGGCAAAATTTAATGTCCATGAAGTAGTGGCAACGATTATGATGAACTGGATTGCCTATTGGTCAATCTTCTACTTTGTTCCTGCGTTCTTAAAAGGCCCGTCACTTGAAACCGAATCAAAATCGATTTTATTTGAGCAATCGTTACGTGTAAAATGGTTAAATGAGTTGTTTGGTGGAAGTGAATATGTCAATTTGGGAATATTCGTGGCAATTGCTGCGATTATCATTATCAAGTTCATTCTTGATAAGACCACATTAGGATTTGAACTGAAAGCCGTCGGGGCAAATAGGTTTTGTGCTGAATATGCAGGAATCAAGGTAAACAGAAATGTAATCATCTCAATGATGATAGCCGGTGCGTTGGCCGGACTTGCCGGGATGACATTCTACACCGGATATTCTCGGAATATGCAAATCGGGGTGATGCCAAGCATGGGCTTTGATGGTATTGCTGTAGCATTGTTGGGTGCGAGCAATCCAATCGGGGTGTTTTTCTCGGCGTTATTTTTTGGCATGTTGCAATCAGGGAAAGGATTCATGAATGCTATGACTGACATTCCTCCTGAGATTGCCGATACGATTATTGCAACAATCATCTATTTTACAGCTACTAGTGTCCTTTTCAAACGATTATGGGATTGGGTGGCAAAAAAAATGAGTGACATAGTTGCACAGAAGGGAGGCAAGTAATATGGCTTACAAACATAGTACTCCCGCTACAGCAATTTCAATTGACAACACTTCAACCAAGCGCAGATTACCGACTTGGTTATTTATCGTCATTCTTGTTGTTGCTCTGGTGCTGTTATATTTCATATCCAACAATCATTTGGTGAGAATGATTGCGCCGTATGCAATCTCTTATACGATTCCGATGCTCATGACAGCCCTTGGAGGACTGTACAGTGAGCGTAGCGGGGTCACGAATCTGGGGTTGGAAGGTTTGATGCTTGTCGGATATTTTGCTTCGGCATTGACAATTAAGATGACCGAACAGACCGGAGCCCTCGCTGTTCTCCCACTTGGACTGTTGATGGGGTTCTTGGCCGGAGCAGTATTCTCAATCCTACATGCATTTGCTTCTATAAATCTAAAAGCAGACCAAGTTATCAGCGGAACAGCAATCAATATGCTCGCAAGCGCATTGACCGTGTATCTTGCCCGAATCATCGCCGGAAGCGGAAACGTCAGGATCGTGAAGATTATCGTGCGAAAAGATATACCGGGCCTTTCAAACATTCCAGTGCTTGGTCCGCTTTTTTTCACACAAAGTTATTGGTCGACATGGATAGCAATAGCTATTTGGGGAATATCATGGTTCCTCCTATATAAAACATCATTCGGATTACGCTTGCGTGCTTGTGGAGAGCATCCGTCCGCAGTTGCTTCTGCAGGTATCAACGTCTATGGCATGCGATACTTCGGAGTCATGATGTCAGGAGCTTTGGCCGGTCTTGGCGGTGGTATCATCCTTGTAACCTATTCGGGTGAATTTAACGGAAGCGTCGCAGGTTTGGGATTTTTGTCGATCGCTGCATTGATTTTTGGTCAATGGAAACCGCTTGGGATACTCGGATCAACCTTCTTTTTCGGTATTGCGACCACTATTGCCAACGTATCGATGGTGATCCCGCAGTTCGGTGTGATCCCACCGGTTATTTTTAAGGTATTCCCCTATGTGGTGACGTTATTGGCATTGGTGGCATTCTCTAAGAATTCAGCTGCTCCTAAGGCTGCTGGCGAACCATTCTAATCTGGAGGATTACATGGGAGATCTAATGAAAAAATTGCATGAAGCTGCTGATTATGTTGCTTCCAAGATCAATAACGTACCGATATCGATTGGAATGGTACTTGGTTCGGGCTTGGGAGACCTTGCCAACGAAGTCGAAGATAAAATTATCATCCCCTACAGCGAGATTCCACATTTCCCGGTAAGTACCGTTGTCGGTCATGCAGGCAGGCTGGTAATCGGGAAGCTCAGTGGCAAACAAGTGCTTGTCATGCAGGGAAGGTTTCACTTCTACGAAGGGTATCCGATGGATACGGTGGTGTTTCCCGTCAGGATGATGCGGGTATTGGGTATCAAAGATTTGCTGCTAACCAACGCTGCCGGATGTGTGAATACCGCTTGGACTCCCGGAGATCTGATGATCATCAGCGACCATATAAAGTTGATCGCCGACAATCCTTTACGGGGACCGAATCCGGATGAATTGGGCCAACGGTTCTTTGATATGGGTACTGCGTATCCGGCGGAACTGAGGGCGGTCGCCCACGCTTGCGGGGAACGACTTGGAATTCCTTTGAGAGATGGTATCTACCAATTGTTTACCGGACCGTCGTTTGAAACTCCGGCCGAAGTGCGATTTGCCCGCATGTGCGGTGCCGATGCTGTCGGTATGTCAACAGTACCCGAAGCCATTGCGGCACGGCACGCCGGGATGCGGGTCTTGGGTATCAGTTGCCTTACCAACATGGCCGCAGGGATTCTCGATCAACCGTTAAATCATGAAGAAGTGTTGGAAACGGGAGAGCGAGTTAAAAATTCATTTGGAACATTGGTAAAAGCAATCGTGGCCGATTGGCCTGTAGCATAACGCCCATAGAGCAGGAAGGTTCTAGATGCACTATGATGTGAAAGATCTCTCTTTGGCCCCTCAAGGCTTGAGAAAAATTGAATGGGTGCGCAAACATATGCCTGTCCTCAGGGGTATTGAAGAACAATTTAGACGTACCCAACCGTTCAAGGGCATCAAAGTGGCAATATCCATTCACTTTGAGGTGAAGACCGCATATCTAGCCATGGTGATGGCCGCCGGTGGTGCTGATGTGGCAATCACAGGCAGCAATCCATTATCAACCCGTGATGAAGCGGCGGCAGCCCTTGCAACCAAGGGCTTGCGAGTCTTTGCACATCATGGGGCAAGCGGGAAAACGTATCTTGAACATATCGATCGGGTGTTGGGTTTTGCTCCCAATATAATTATCGATGACGGTGGCGACCTTATTCATCGGATGCATACCGTACATAAAGAGTTGTTGCCTTCGGTCTGGGGAGCATGTGAAGAGACCACTACAGGGGTGTTGCGTGAGAAGGCTATGGAACGAGAAGGCGTACTTTCCTTTCCGGTGTTAGCTGTCAACGATGCCTATTGCAAACATCTTTTTGATAACCGTTACGGTACGGGCCAATCGGTATGGGATGCCATAGACAATACCACCAACCTTATTATCGCAGGTAAGCAGGTGGTTGTCGCTGGATACGGATGGTGCGGTAAAGGCATCGCCTTACGGGCAAAAGGGCTTGGTGCGCAGGTCACAATCTGTGAAATTGATCCTATAAAGGCAATCGAAGCCGCAATGGATGGGTTTTCAGTAAAAAAAATGGATGAGGCTTGTTCATATGGAGACTTTTTTGTTACAGCCACCGGCTGCTGTAACGTATTGGACAATCGTCATTACCAATTGATGAAAGACGGTGCGATCATCAGCAATGCCGGTCATTTTAATCGAGAAATCAACATCGAGTCGTTAAAAGCCTCAGCGATTGAGACGTCTGAGCAAAGGGACAATATCGTTGGTTATAAAATGAATGATGGAAGGTGGGTTTATGTTATCGCTGATGCAGGATTGGTAAATATTGCCGCCGGTAACGGACATCCGGCCGAAATCATGGACCTCAGCTTTGCCTTGCAAGCTCTTTCTGCCCGGTATATGGTTCAATATCATAAAGAATTAGCTGTAAAAGTTCACAAGGTTCCACAAGAGATAGATCATGAAGTAGCCAATTTAAAGCTTGCTTCATGGAGCTATGCCATCGATTCACTCACTGATGAACAAGTAGCGTATATGGATTCTTGGAAAATGGAATAAGATATCCTGAGCGATATGGTTTTTATTTATCAGGATTACAGTTTCACTGATTTTTCAGCACACATTGGTCGTTCATATGCTACTATGAAATCGTTACATCATGAAGACGAATAAAAAAACTACAATTCAGGACGTCGCAAATTATTGCAAAGTTGCCAAGAGTACCGTCTCATTGGTAATTAACGGGAATGCACGGGTTTCGAAAGCGACCAGGGACCGAATTTTCAATGCGATCGAACTCTTGGATTATAAACCGAATCTGAACGCGCGGAGTTTGAAGAACAATCGTAATCGAACCTTAGGCGTGATTTCTGAAGATTTGGCGAATCAATATGAATCAAGCATCATAAAAGGTATTGCCGACCGCGCTAAATTCCATAATTACGAGCTCATTATCTGTGAATGCGAATGGAGTCAAGAAAAGGTTGCGAATTATATTGAAGTGTTGTTACAGAGAAAGTGTGAAGGTATCATCATTACCACTCCTCTGGATATAGGACCGGTATTGGAAGAAAAGCTCCAGATGTTGAAAAATAATAATATCCCCTATGTCACTATTCTCAATGGGAATGTAAAAACCGATTATAATGCTTTCGTGTCAGACGACGAACAAGGACTTAGCCTCGCCTTGGACCACCTGTATCAACTCGGGCATACCCGGATGGCACTGATTGCCGGGTACAGGGATGCCAGGGCGACAATCGTCAAGGAAAAGATATTTATCCAGTATATGAAAGGCCTGGGAACGTTTGACCCGAACCTGATCCATTATACTGATTTTCAACCAGAAGGCGGTGCGATGGCTACTCGAAAGTGTTTGGCCATGCCAATGGCTCCCACTGCATTTATCGCAGCAGGAGATATGATCGCTATCGGTATTTTGCACGCTGTAAAAAGCCAAGGATTAAAAGTTCCCGAGCAAATTTCAATCATAGGATTCGGTGGAATCGATTTATTGCGATATACCGATCCGCCGTTAAGCTCAGTCAATGTTCCTCGAAGAATAATCGGAGAGATGGCAGTTGAAAATCTTTTCAAGCAGATCCGTAAGACAGAAGAAAAGATTGCCACTTATACTGTTGTGCCAACATCGTTGTTGCTTCGTGGTTCGACAGCTATGATAGGGACGATATGAAAATCCTCTGTGTGTCTGATGACTATGATCCGTTGGTCTACTCGCAAAATATTGTGGAACGCTACAAAGACATTGACTTTGTCATCGGAGCGGGGGACTTGCCGCTTAAATATTACGAATTCATTGTGACTGCATTAAACAAGCCGCTGTATTTTGTTTTTGGCAATCATCACGTGGATGATCTAAGACATTATAAAAAGCAACGGATCATCGATCAGATCGAATCGTTTTCATTTGATAAAGAACAATTCGGTCCGACGCATGGCGGTGACTATATCGATGGCAAGGTAATGAAAGAGCGTCAAACAGGTCTGCTCATAGCCGGACTTGGCGGTTCGATGCGTTATAATAACGGCTCTCATCAATTTACCGATTCAGAGATGCGATGGCGAATATACAAGATGATTCCGAGATTGCTGTATAACAAGATCCGTTATGGCAGATGGCTAGACATCCTCATCACCCACGCACCGCCAAAAGGAATCGGAGATCAGGAAGATCTCTGCCATACCGGATTCGATGCCTTTCGGTGGTTCATGAGGGCATTTAAACCAAAATACCTGCTGCATGGTCATGTCCACCTGATTGACATGAATGCCAATCGTATATCAACATATCATGGTACTGAAATCATCAATGTCTATGGCAGTTTTATACTGCAAAAGGATTGAGGATTATGGCTGTAAATATTACGGGATCTGAAGATTTTTCCAAAGCACGTGCAAAAGCACGAATGCAAAAAGTCCTTTCAACCCTTCAATGGAAAAACACGGATTTGTTATCACTTTATGAAGTGACCAAACTGATCAAACCAAAAATTGAGACGTATAGGGGAATAGTTCCCATAGAGGTTTCGAAGATAATCGGAAGCGAAGGGCGCTATCATGATTTTACCTTGGCATTTTTTCCAAAAAAGGATCTGTTACGCCAGAGATGGCAAAGTATTCACAATGCGCATACACAATCCGTCATATTGCCTCCGATCAGCGTATATAAATTGGGAGACAGTTATTTCGTCCGGGATGGAAACCATCGCGTATCGGTCGCAAAAGCCGAAGGTATAGAATTTATCGATGCCGAAGTCGTTGAACTGGATTCACAGATTCGACTTGAACCCGGTATGACCCAAAGACACATACGGAAAAAAGTTGTCGATTATGAACGAGAAAGATTTCTCGAACAGTACCGGTTGGACAATATCATTGACATGAATCTATTATATTTTTCTTCTCCGGGTGTGTATCCCGAGATCATCAATCACATTCTTGTCCATAAGTATTTCATAAATCAAAAACAGTCAGAAGAAATACCTTTCGAGCTTGCGGCAAAATCATGGTATGATAACGTCTTCTTGCCGATCGTGGTTCAAATCAGACGTGATAAACTGCTCAATGCGTTTCCTGGAAAAACCGAAGGGGATCTGTACTTATGGATCGTACGCCATTGGGATAACCTCAAACATTCTACCGGAAAGTACGTATCAATTGAAAAAGCTTCGAAAGATTACAAACGCCGCTATTCGGAACATTGGTTTGCCCGCTGGTCAACATGGATACGCGAACGTATGAGCAGAAAATAAAACAGGCACCGTCTTGGTGCCTGCGACTATTCAATAGTGTCTTAATCACTGAGCTGCTATGGTAAAGGTCAGCGTATCGGCATATGTTCCCGCGGTGTAGTTTCCACCGGTAAGGGTAACTTTTATATTTGAAGTAATCTCAAATACACCATTGGTGTGGGAGATATTGACCGGAGCGGCCCCAAGAACAACCGGTGTAAATGTTCCGCCACCAGTATAATCGATACTTAATGCATAAGGGATATAATTAGCAGGTGTCCCGGCAACTATCAATCTGAAATCAGTGATCGTGGGATATTCGACCGCATTACTCGACGATACACTTAACTTAACCGGAGTGTTCCCCTTTAAGTAATATGGAACAGCTACGGGAGTGTCAAACACGTCAATTACCAACGGACCCGGTTCTGGCGAATCGTTTATGGTGAATTCAACTTCAGTTTCAATCGTTGTGTTTAACTCTAAGTCGCGGCTAATTGGCAAGGAGAAGGCCGTTGAGCCAATCAGTAATAATAGTGTAATAAGTATCGCAGTCTTCTTCATCTTTCTATTCCTCAATAATCAGATCAATAGAATATCTAGCGTTTCAACATCTGACCATAAGATACATTAATCACAAACTTATGTCAATAGTCACTATATAAAAATTGAAATAATCATTATCAACAATTTCAATTAATAAGATATAAATTATATATTTTGTTTTAATATGATAATTTAAACAATATTTAGATAGATGTCTCATCTTCCAAAGAAGGTCTCAACTTGTAACATATATTAAAAATAATACATTATAAATGTCTTTGTACGTTGTTCTTGTGACAAATGTAGGAGTTCTGTTTTTGGCCTGACGAGGGTCTTCAATTGCCTATTTCCAAATTATACTGTAAGTTATACATATAAGAAAAATTTGCATATTCAATATCTGAGAATCATGCGAAAATGATATATATACGTCTTAAGTCTTAAATGGTAGGGAGAGTGTATCAAATGACCCCGCAATGGAGCAATGAAACTAAATCTTCACAGATTGCCAATATGATTGAGCAGGCGATCATAGAGAAGAAGTACAAAGCAGGGGAGCCGTTGCCTTCGCAGCAGGAGCTGGCCCAAGAGTACAATGTGAGTTCGAGATCGGTGCGTGAGGCCTTCAAGCATCTTGAGGCAAAGGGCTTGGTGAAGATCAGTCAGGGGAAACGGGCAATTGTGTTGGCTAACAACCTCAATCAATTCGTCACATCGCTTTCGCGTTCGCTCATAAGTTCTCACTCGACCGATAAAAAACTTTTATTAGACCTCATGCAAGTACGCATCACGGTCGAGGTTTCCGCAGCCAGAGAGCTGTCGAGACTGGGACAACGGGGCATGCTTGTCAAGTCTTTGGATAATCTCACGTCCAAGATGGAACAATTGCTTCCCCGGTTGCAAGAAGGGGATGCGAAGGCCGCTGAAGAGTGGAACGCCCACGACTTCCAATTCCATAAGACCCTGATCGAGTCGAACGACAATATTATCCTGACCGCCATCTACGAAAATCTTTCACCGATGCTTTATGAAAGCATGGATCGGATTACCAATACCTATGTCGAACTCGAAAAGAGTACTCGCGAGCACCGCTATCTCATCGAGGCGCTCGAAAACGGCCAGACGGATCTGGCAGTCGCTTTGGCATTGGTGCACCTCAATGCGATAAAAGGCAAGCTGGAAACGGTTCACTAAAAATCGATTAGAAAGGCCTTCCTACCATACGGGAAGGCTTTTTTCACTCTTTTTCATGTAAGAGGTTTGCCCAACTTCATACGCAAACTCATGACATTAGACATTAATCATATTTATTACTATTGTCTTTCTTTATTCATTATAGTATAGTTGAGCCATAAATATGCGGAATACTTATGACATGGCGAAAATTAAGTCTGTCATAAGCTGTATCATATGGCAGGAGGTCCAGTAATGGACGATAATAATTATATGTCTCAGCAGATGGGCAGGGGAAGAACTAAATCGGTACGCATCGCAAGCGCGCTTGAGGATATGATCCTGTCCGGCCAGCTGAGGGAAGGACAGTTTCTTCCTTCCCAGCAAGAACTGGCAGACAAGTTCGATGCCAGCTCGAGATCCATACGAGAAGCGTTCAAACAGCTCGAAGCCAAAGGGTTGCTCACGGTGAGCCAAGGGCGAAAGGCAAGTGTAAAATCAAATAACCTCGATCAATTTGTCGAATCATTGTCCAGCACGATTATCAGAAGCGGATCATCAAATACCAAACTCATGCTTGACTTGGTGCAAGTCCGTACTTCTGTTGAAGTATCCGCAGCCAGGGATATTTCACGAAACGAGAATCGTAAAGACATTGTCGCCAAGCTTTCTGAAATTGCGAATACGATGATTAATTTTGTTCCCGGCATAAAAGTCCGGGACAGGGCCGCCTTGGATTCCTTCTTGGATTGCGAGTGTGAGTTTCATAAAGTCCTGGTACGTTCCAACGACAATATCATCTTGAATGCAATTTATGAAAACCTTTCTCCGTTGCTAGACCAAAGTCTGATGTACTCGTTGAATAGCGGTGAGGATTTTGAAAAGAAGGCTAGAGAATACCAATACATCGCCGAGGCTCTCGGAGCCGGTCAGACAGACCTTGCCGTCGCGTTGGTATTGGTCAACCTGACCGGATTGCGCAAGAAAATCGAAACATCGGCCAAGTCTGTCGGCAGGTCCAAGGCTTTGGCCTGATAGCCCGCTCTTGAACAATACCTCCCCGGAGCGTATGCTCGGATAAACGGGGAGGTTTTTTCATGTCTGTCGATCCGATCATTACCCTTAGGAACGTCGCAGTTCAGAGAAACAGAAAAAGAATTCTCGATATTAAGAAGCTTGATATCCGAGAAGGCGAACACACGGCAATAATCGGTCCTAACGGATCTGGAAAGTCAACCTTGGTCCAAGTCCTCAGCCAGGAGGCGCACCCGCTTTGGGCTCCCGATTGTTCGGTAAAGCTGTTCGGTAAAGACCGGTGGAACATCCTCGAATTGAGAAAACATCTGGGAATCGTTTCCGAATCGATGCACAAGTTGTGTGATACCGCCCATCCAGCGTTGGATATAGTACTTTCTGGCTTCTTTAGTAGCATTGGCTTGGATTTCCACCATATGGTTACCGATGATATGATCAGACAAGCCAAAACAGCCCTTGACGATCAGAAGATGCTTCACCTTGCTTCCAAGCCCATGCGGACTCTCTCTTCAGGCGAGAACCGTAGGGTGCTCATGGCACGAGCCTGCGTCCACAATCCCAGGGTATTGTTGTTTGATGAAGCCGTCTCGAACCTCGATTTTCCCGCGAAACGTTCATTCAGGGAGGCCTTGGAGCAATTCCATGCCACGGGTAAGACCTTGATTCTCGTTACTCACGATTTGTCGGATATCATTGAATGCATCGATAGGGTGGTTGTGCTAAAAGACGGTTTGATCCTTGCCGACGGGAACAAGAAGGATGTGCTGACAGAAGAGATTCTTAGTGAAGCGTATGCCACTCGAATTTTCATAAATGAAAGAGATGGACGATTTAACGCTTGGTGTTGACCGTTGCCCATAGTATATTGGAATTAGTCAGAAATCTTACTATTCGGCAACATCAGGAGGTCGACCATGGAACGCTGCGCTATCATCATCCACAGTGTAAACGGGAACTGCTATATTATCGCAACATATCTGCAGGAACTCCTTGTGAAAAGAAACGTAGACGCCCGGCTCTATCGGGTAGAGGATTCTGATTTGCACATCTGGGCAAACAAGTCCGATTCAGTGAATGATTTTTATGAAGAAATCCAAGCGCTTCCGATTGCAGCCAATTCTACGATGCAAAAAAGCCGTCTTGTCGTACTCGGTTGTCCGACTACCTTCGGTAATGTTTCAGCCGAGATGAAGGCCTTCATGGATTCAACCTACGAACTAGCTGAAGATCGCTCGCTTGCAGGTAAATACTTTGCTTGCTTCACTTCC